>OGYG01000107.1_pt1 | contig 95585 bp, 88 predicted proteins | sample 1576481 | NCBI WGS metagenome assembly OGYG01 (sample SAMEA3541497, study PRJEB24748) | human gut metagenome | biome: human gut; feature: human-associated habitat; material: faeces | place: China | collected 2012 | reverse complement strand
GCTTTCGCTGACCAGAATCACGCACCAAGTCTCACGTGCGTTCGACTTGAATTTTTATGGAACGAAATATTAAAATAGAAAATATAATTGGAGGACGCAGATGAGTTACGCAGATCACATTTTTATCAATATGTGTAAAGATATTATTGAAAACGGAACCAGCACAGAGGGAGAAAAGGTGCGCCCGAAATGGGAGGATGGAACCAGTGCTTACACCATCAAACAGTTTGGTGTGGTAAATCGCTATGATCTGTCCAAAGAATTTCCAGCACTGACTCTGCGCAGAACTGCCATCAAGAGCTGTACGGATGAGATGCTCTGGATCTGGCAGCAGAAATCCAACAATATCAATGATCTTCACAGCCATGTGTGGGATGAGTGGGCAGATGAAACCGGTTCCATCGGAAAAGCATATGGTTATCAGATGGGCGTAAAGCATCAGTATAAGGAAGGTATGATGGATCAGGTGGATCGTGTGATCTATGATCTGAAAAACAATCCTTACAGTCGCCGTATTATGACCAATATTTATGTGCACGCGGATCTGCATGAAATGCATCTGTATCCTTGTGCCTACAGCATGACATTTAATGTGACAAAGAAACCGGGGCAGGATAAACTGGTGCTGAATGCGATATTGAATCAGCGTTCCCAGGATATTCTGGCAGCAAATAACTGGAATGTGTGTCAGTACGCGGTACTCATGCATATGCTGGCGCAGGTTTGCAATATGCAGGTGGGTGAGCTGGTGCATGTTATTGCGGATGCGCATATTTATGACAGACATATTCCGCTGGTACAGGAGCTGATCTCCCGTGAGCCGCTTCCGGCTCCGACCTTATGGCTGAATCCGGAAGTGAAGGATTTTTACAAGTTTACAAGAGATGATGTGCGTCTGGATAATTATCAGACCGGTCCGCAGATCACAAATATACCAATCGCGGTTTAACAGTTCACTCATCACATGTATTCAGACAATGATCATGCTTGCATGAGGAATTGGCTGGATGCATAGTGATGAAGGGAGCGCCTTATTATGAGCAAAAATAGTAGCGTAGCTACGGAGAAGCCTGAAAAGGCGTTTTGCGAATGGCGCGTGTGAACTGTATGAAATATTAATTAAGAAGAAAGAGAGATGTGAGATACATGAATTTAATTGCAGCAGTAGATAAAAACTGGGCCATCGGCAGAAATAATAAGCTGCTGGTGAGCATTCCGGATGACATGAAGTTTTTCCGTGAGACAACCACCGGAAAAATCGTTGTCATGGGACGTAAAACACTGGAGAGTTTTCCGGGAAAGAAACCGCTGAAAAACCGTGTGAATATCGTTCTGACAAGTGATCACAGTTATCAGGTTGACGGAGCTGTGATCGTGCACGATATGGACGAACTGCACGAAGAACTGAAAAAATACGACAGCAAAGATATTTACGTCATCGGCGGTGAGAGTATTTACAGACAGCTTTTGGATGAGTGCGAGGTGGCGCACATTACAAAAATCGATTTTGCTTACGAGGCAGATGCCTGGTTCCCGAATCTGGATGAAAAAGAAGAGTGGGTGGTTACCGCGGACAGCGAGGAGCAGACCTATTTTGATCTGGAATATTATTTCTATAAATATGAAAAGAAGGCATAAAGCATGAGTAACTTTTTATTTAGTATCAATGTGACGATACCGATTTTCCTTGTCATGGTAATTGGCTACTTTTTACGTCGGATCGGTATGCTGAATGAAAACTTTGTCACGGTGGCAAATAAGTTCAATTTCAAGGTGACTTTGCCGTTTTTGCTGTTCCGTGACCTGTCATCCGTCAATATTCAGGAAGTATTTGACCTGAAATATGTGCTGTTTTGTGCCATTGCCACTTCTATCTGTTTCTGGAGTGTGTATGGCCTGACAAAAATTTTTATGAAAGACAAATCTATGGTAGGTGCTTTTACTCAGGCTTCCTTCCGCAGCAGCGCGGCGGTTATGGGACTGGCATTTATCCAGAATATTTACGGGCAGTCAACAATGGGATCCCTGATGATCATCGGTGCGGTTCCGTTGTACAACATATATTCCGTGCTTGTACTGACATTTGAAGGAGATTATCCGGAGAATGAGCGCGATACAGGCAGAATCAAACAGGCTGGTATCAACATCCTGAAGAACCCGATTATCATCGGCATAGTCCTTGGTCTGATCGTGGCATTATTACATAATCCACTGCCGGAACTGGTAAATTCGACCGTAAACAATGTGGCAAAGATGGCAACCCCACTTGCATTGATCGGACTTGGCGCGGGCTTTGAAGGAAAGAAGGCACTGGCAAAGATCAAACCTACCCTCTGGGCTGCTTTTATCAAGCTGATCGCCCAGGCAGCAATTTTTATTCCGATTGCGGCTGCTCTTGGTTTTCAGGGCGAAAAAATGGTCGCACTCGTAGTTATGCTGGCAGCACCGGCAACCCCGAGCTGTTATATCATGGCAAAAAATATGCATAACGATGGTGTGTTGACGGCGAGCATCGTAGTGGCGACCACACTGCTGGCTTCCGTGACACTGACGGGATGGATTTTCCTGCTGCGCACGTTAGGGTGGATATAACTTCCCAAAGTTCCATAAAATGAAGGGATCACTTCTACATAAGAAATAGATGTATATAAAAATCCGAAGTGATGCAGGGACAAAAAGGAAGGAAAAAGGAGAGAGTTGAATGGATATAACAGGAAAAAAATTATTTGTAAAAGCTCTTCTTGAAGAAGGCGTAGATACCGTGTTTGCCTATCCGGGCGGAACGGTAACTGATTTATTTGATGAATTATATCTGATGGGAAATGGCAAGATTGATCTGGTTTTGCCACGTCATGAGCAGGCGCTGGTTCATGAGGCAGAAGGTTATGCCCGTGAGACCGGAAAAACAGGCGTATGCCTGGTAACAAGCGGTCCTGGTGCGACAAACACCGTGACAGCCATTGCAGATGCTTTTTATGACAGTATTCCACTGGTTGTATTTACCGGTCAGGTACCATTAAATCTGATTGGTAACGATGCATTTCAGGAGGTTGATATCGTCGGTATGACACGCGGTATCACCAAATACAGTGTGACAGTCCGTGATCGCAAAGATTTGGGAAAAACCATCAAAATGGCATTCCACATTGCAAAAACAGGAAAGCCGGGACCGGTTCTGATCGATCTTCCGAAAGATATTCAGACCGCAACAGGTCCGTCCGAATACCCGGATCATGTAGACATCCGTGGTTACAAAATTAACGAGGGCGTTCACCTTGGACAGTTGAAAAAAGCGACAAAATTACTGAAAGTGGCACGCCGCCCGCTAATCCTTGCCGGAGGCGGTGTCAATATCGCAGGGGCTAACGAACTGTTAGAGCAGATCGTAAATATCACACATGTTCCGGTTGTTACAACCGTTATGGGAAAAGGCGCGATCCCGTCCGACCATCCGTATTACGTTGGAAGCAGCGGAATGCATGGCCGTTATGCGGCAAATATCGCAGTCAGCAAATGTGATGTGCTCTTTTCCATTGGAACCCGTTTCAATGACCGTATCACCGGTGATCTGAACGAGTTTGCACCAAAGGCCAAGATCATTCATGTGGATATCGATGCAGCAGCGATTTCCCGAAACGTTGTGGTAGATGTGCCGATCGTAGCGGATGCAAAAGTTGCCCTGCAGCAGATGTTGGAATGGGTAGAGCCGAAGGATACTGACGAATGGGTAAAACAGATCGCAGCCTGGGATCATGAGAATCCACTGGAAATGCGCCGTGATAAAGGCATGACACCGCAGATGATCATGGAAGGTTTAAATCAGGTTTACGATGAAGTTACATACGTTACTGACGTAGGTCAGCACCAGATGTGGGCAAGCCAGTATCTGGATGTAAATAAAAATAAGAAGATCATCACTTCCGGCGGACTTGGAACCATGGGATTTGGTTTCCCGGCTGCACTTGGAGCAAAGATGGGACATCGTGACAGAGATGTGGTATGTATCACCGGTGACGGTGGATTTCAGATGAACATGCAGGAGATGGCAACCGCTATTGTACAGCAGACGCCGATCACCGTTTGCCTGCTGAACAACTATTACCTTGGTATGGTTCGTCAGATGCAGCAGCTATTCTACGGAAAACGTTATTCTGCTACCTGTCTGCGCCGCCGCAAAGGATGTCCGGAACATTGCAAGGGACCAAATGAAAGTTGTCCGCCATATGTACCGGATTTCATGAAATGGGCAGAGAGTTACGGTGCACACGGCATCCGTGTCACAAAGGAAGAGGACATTATTCCGGCACTGGAGGCAGCAAAGAACAATACCGATGCGCCGACTGTCATCGAATTTATGATCGCTACAGAGGAAATCGTACTTCCGATGGTTCCGGGTGGAAATCCGATGAATAACATGATTCTGAAAAGCAAATAAGGGAGGAGAATGGCAATGAAAGACAGATGGATTGCATTATATGTAGAAAACCAGGTTGGTGTTCTTGCAAAAATCTCCGGTTTATTTGCAGGAAAATCCTACAACCTGAAAAGTCTGACCGTAGGTACGACAGAGGAGGAGGATACTTCCAGAATCACCATCAGCACAGTGTGCGATGACATTACCTTTGAACAGATTAAAAAACAGTTAAACCGTATGGTTGAGGTTATTAAAGTTATGGATCTGACCGATGTACCGATCCATATGAAAGAGCTTATGTTTGCCAAGGTGAAAAAATTAAGCAACACTGATAAGGCAGAAGTATTCCGAATTGCAGAGACCTTTCATGTAGAGCCGGCAGACATCGGAATGGACAGTGTTCTTTTAGAGTGCAAGCTGACAGAGCGCAGAAATAACGAACTGATCGCCTTTTTAAAACAGCGGTTCCAGAGTGTGGAGATTGTGCGGGGTGGTGCAGTAGCTATCGAATCTATCAGTACTTCCTGTAGATAATTAATTTAGGAAGCTCGGGTTGGATGTGAAAAAACTGCTGGAAGATGCATTTTTGCAGTCGCAATGATTAGTAAAAAATACAATTCATGTGAAGAATGGGATATCGGATGAATTATTGAATGAAAATTAATTCATCTTTTGCCTGAAACACATGAAAAAAATACAGGCATTTTTTGAAAAAGAACTGGAAATGCTCTATGATTTGCTGTATAACAGTACATAGAGAGAAAACCGTAAATGCAGGAACAAAAAGTGAAAATTGCAAAATAGATAAGAAAGAAGGATATCACAGTGGAAAAGAAGAATATCGATTGGGAAAACCTGGACTTTGGATATCGTCAGACAGACAAACGTTTCGTAGCAAATTATAAAGATGGCGCATGGGATGAGGGAACTCTGACCGAGGACGCTACTATCGTATTAAACGAGTGTGCAGGTGTATTACAGTATGCACAGACTGTTTTTGAGGGATTAAAAGCATACACAACCGTAGACGGAAAAGTAGTTATTTTCCGCCCGGACTTAAATGCATCCCGTATGGCTGATTCCGCAAGAAGACTGGAAATGCCAGTTTATCCGGAAGATAAATTCATCGAGGCTGTAGAGAAGACTGTAAAAGCAAATATGGCTTATGTTCCACCATATGGTACAGGCGCAACACTTTACATTCGTCCGTATATGTTCGGAAGCAGCCCGGTTATCGGTGTAAAACCGGCACAGGAATATCAGTTCCGTGTACTGACAACACCGGTTGGACCGTACTTCAAAGGCGGCGTAAAACCGTTAACAATCCGTGTGACAGATTTTGACCGTGCAGCTCCTCACGGAACAGGTCATATCAAAGCCGGATTAAACTATGCAATGAGCTTACATGCAATTGTAACTGCTCATGAAGAAGGATATGCTGAGAACATGTATCTGGATGCTGCAACACGTACAAAAGTTGAGGAGACAGGTGGCGCAAACTTCTTATTCGTTACAAAAGACAACAAGATCGTAACACCGAAGTCTGACAGTATTCTGCCATCTATCACACGTCGTTCTCTGATGTATGTAGCTGAGCATTACCTTGGACTGGAAGTAGAGCAGAGAGAAGTATATCTGGATGAGGTTCCGAACTTCGTTGAGTGTGGTCTGTGCGGTACAGCAGCAGTTATCTCTCCAGTTGGCAAGATCGTAGATCATGGTCGTGAGATCTGCTTCGCAAGCGGTATGGATGAGATGGGACCGGTTCTTGCTAAAATGCGTGAGACATTAGTTGATATTCAGGAAGGCAAGATTGAAGCTCCGGAAGGATGGATTCACGTAATCGAGTAATCAAAAAAAAGAAGTAGAATTGTTTCAGAGAGTTTGTAAGATTTCTCACTGTGAATAAATAATGAAAATAAAAAAGAGATTTCCCTGTGGTTATGTGAGCCATAGAGAAGTCTCTTTTTTGCTGTTATAAAATGATAAATGTGATGTCAGCAGATCGGTTTATTTCATTACTGATATCCGTCTTTTGAACCGAAATTTTCAGCTTTAGCAGAAATCTCCGGAAGACGTACATAAATCTTCTCAATTCGATGCTTATTCTTTGTGCGCACCTGCAGGAAAATGCCATCCGGTGTCATAATAGATTCCCGAATCTTTGGCAGATGGTCTAACAGACCGATCATATAGCCGCCGATGGAATCGTAATCATCGGATTCCAGATGCAGGTTCAGTGCATCACTGAAATCTTCCAGATTCATGGAACCTTCCACCAGATATTCATGATCCGAAATCTTCTGGATCGGGTCTTCTTCGTCATAGTCGTATTCGTCACGGATCTCTCCGACGATTTCTTCAATCAGATCTTCTAATGTCAGCAGACCGGCGGTTGTGCCGTACTCATCAAGTACGATAGCAATATTAATGGAAGAGTTTCGCATCTCCACCAGAAGATCCGCCGTGTGTTTGTGTTCGTAAGTAAAATACGGTTCGCGCATCAGCTCCCGCACGGAGAAATGCTCCCGGTCACATAAAAGCAGGTCTTTGATATTTAAGATACCGATGACATCATCGGTGGTCTCTTCGTACACCGGCAGACGGGTAAAACGGTCTTCCCGGAAAATATCGAGAATTTCGTCATAACTGCTGTCCACCTGAGCAAAGGTCATATCGATACGTGGTACCATGACTTCTTTTGCCAATGCATCGCCAAAATCGAATACGTTGTTGATCATTTCTTTCTCTTCGGATTCAATGACACCGGATTCATGGCTGACATCCACGATGGTACGCAGCTCACTCTCTGTCATGGCCTGCTTGCCTTCGGAAGCTTTGACACCCGTCAGACGAAGTACCAGCATTGCCAGATGATTGATGATAAAGATGACCGGAGTCAAGACTTTCATCAGGATCCAGATGATGTTACAAAAACGCAGGGAAATTTTTTCTGCCCGCAGAGTTGCAATGGTTTTCGGAGAAATCTCACCGAAGATCAGGATCAGTACCGTCAGGATTCCGGTGGCAATTCCGGCACCGGTGCTGCCAAAAATGTGAATGGTAAGGGTGGTAGCCAGAGAAGAAGCGGTCAGGTTGACCACGTTATTGCCGATCAGGATTGCACTAAGCATCTTTGCGGAGTCATCCGTGATTTTCAGCACCCGGGTGGCACGCTTGTTTCCTTCCTCTGCCAGTGACCGCATACGGATGCGGTTTACGGTAGTCAGTGCCGTTTCCGATGAGGAAAAGAACGCTGATAAACCCAGCAGAATGACCAGTATGATTAATTGTATTGTGGAACTTATGTCCAAAAATAATTCACCTCTCTAAAATAAATATGTTGCCTGTAAGCACAGCGTGTCACAGATTATGTGTAAAATGCGCTGTGGGATTACAATTTTTATTCTATATATTACAGGAAACAAATAGGATTTTCAAGGGATTGTTGCGAAAAAAAGAGGTTCTATCCGTCGGATTGTCCGAATATATATGTATAACAGAAAAAAATTGTGACAGAAAACATGAGAAATAAAAATCGAAAACAGTAATGGGAGGAAGAAAAATGGAACGAGCTGAAGGAAATAACAAGATCGTACTGAAAGTATTGAGTACATTGCTGGTTATGTACATATTAACGGGGGCAGCGCTGTTTTTGCTGGCATTTCTTCTTTATAAAATGGAGCTGACGGAGAATATTGTCACCATCGGCATTATGGTAATCTATGTAGTGTCGGGACTGCTGGGTGGCATTATTATCGGAAAGCGGATGAAAACGAGACGTTTTTTGTGGGGGATTCTGATCGGCGGAGCATATTTTGTCGTGTTACTGATCGGTTCCCTGTTGATGAACCAGGGAATTTCCGGTGATGGACTGCATGTTGGCATGACATTGATCATGTGCATGGGAGCCGGAATGATCGGAGGAATGATCAGTTGAATATGTTCAGTTCCCCATTTAAAATGTAAGGGTTTTATATCTGTTTTGTGAAAAAATGTTTTGCTTTGCATGCGGATAAAAAAAGACTTCCTTTATAGCGGAAAATATGCTATACTCTTGACATGTATAATAAAGAAAGGAGTTTTTCTGACCATGAAACATGTAAAAACATTAAATACAAAAAGATTACAGAACACAGTAAAAAAAGGTGGATGTGGTGAGTGCCAGACATCATGCCAGTCTGCTTGCAAAACTTCCTGTACAGTAGGAAACCAGAGCTGCGAGCACAAATAAGAAAAACAAAACGGATTATGAACAAAGGGCCGTATGCTAAGGCATGCGGTCATTTGCACGTTTAGAGGAAAAATAAAAAGCAGCGGAATTTGCTGATTTTATAGACAAAAATAGAAAGAGAGGAACTACATTTGGTTCACCAGTATAAAAATAATGGTTATAACATTGTTCTTGATGTAAACAGTGGTGCGATCCATGTGGTAGATGATGTCTCCTATGATGTGATCGCTCTGTACGAAGATCACACACCGGAGGAGATTGTAGCAGAACTGTCCGGAAAATACAGCGAGGCAGAAGTGAAAGAAGCCTGTGAGGAAGTCGCTTCCCTGGCAGAAGACGGAGAGTTGTTTACAAAAGACGAATACGAAAATTACATTATGGACTTTAAGAAACGTCCGACAGTTGTAAAGGCACTTTGCCTGCACATTGCACACGACTGCAACCTTGCCTGTCGCTACTGCTTTGCAGAAGAAGGCGAATATCATGGTCACAGAGAACTGATGAGTTATGAGGTCGGAAAGAAAGCACTGGATTTCCTGATCGAAAACTCCGGAAGCCGTCGCAATCTGGAAGTAGATTTCTTCGGTGGCGAGCCTCTGATGAACTGGCAGGTTGTCAAAGATCTGGTAAAATACGGCAGAGAGCAGGAGAAGCTGCATGACAAGAAATTCCGTTTTACACTGACAACAAATGGCGTATTACTGAACGATGAAGTAATGGAATTTGCAAACAAAGAAATGGGTAACGTTGTCTTAAGTATCGATGGAAGAAAAGAAGTACACGATCACATGAGACCGTTCCGTAACGGAAAAGGAAGCTACGATATGATCGTGCCGAAATTCCAGCAGTTTGCAGAGAGCCGCAATCAGGACAAGTATTATGTCCGCGGTACTTTTACTCATTACAATCTGGATTTTGCAGATGATGTCCTTCATCTGGCAGACCTTGGGTTCAAACAGATTTCCGTTGAGCCGGTAGTAGCAGAGGATTCTGAGGAGTACGCACTCCGTGAGGAAGACCTGCCGAAGCTGTTTGAGGAATATGACAAACTTGCCGCTGAAATGGTAGAAAGAAAAAAAGCCGGAAAGGATTTCAATTTCTTCCATTTTATGATAGATTTAGAGGGTGGTCCATGTGTGGCAAAGAGATTATCAGGATGTGGTTCAGGTACCGAGTACCTGGCAGTTACACCGTGGGGTGATTTCTATCCTTGCCATCAGTTTGTAGGAAATGAAGAATTCCTGATGGGAAATGTCTGGGACGGCGTAAAACGTACCGACATTCGGGATGAATTCAAATGCTGTAACGTTTATGCAAAAGAAAAATGCAGAAAATGTTTTGCAAAATTCTATTGTAGCGGCGGATGCGCAGCAAACTCCTATCATTTCCATGGACATATCAATGATGCATATGATATTGGCTGTGAACTTCAGAAAAAGCGTATTGAATGTGCAATCATGATCAAAGCGGCAGAAGCTGAGATGGAGGTAGAAGGATGAAAAAGAAAAAGGGAGTCGTAGTCTTTCTGGTAATGATCATTGCGATGTTACTGCTTGGCTACTATTCTTATGGTATTGTAAAAGGTACCGCAGCAAAGGACAATGACAAAGGTGTTAAATTAGGCCTGGATCTTGCCGGTGGTGTCAGCATTACATACCAGGTAAAAGGCGATGAGACACCGTCTGCAGAGGATATGAGTGATACTGTATACAAACTGCAGAAACGTGTCGAGACTTACAGCACAGAGGCTGAGGTTTATCAGGTAGGCGATAACCGTATCTCCGTAGAGATCCCGGGCGTATCTGATGCAAACTCAATTCTGGAAGAACTTGGAACACCGGGTACTCTGGAGTTTAAGACAACAGAGGGCGAGACATTCATGACCGGTGAGATGGTAGCCGATGCACAGGCTGCCACACAGAGTGATACAACAACATCCGGCAGTAAATATGTCGTTCAGTTAAAACTGAATGATGAAGGTGCTAAGATTTTCTCTGAAAAAACTGGAGAATATCTGAATAAAGTACTGCCAATTTATTATGATGGTGAGTGTATCAGTTATCCGACGGTACAGAGCCAGATCACAAATGGTGAAGCTGTGATCAGTGGTATGAGCAGTTATGAGGATGCAGAAGCACTTGCTTCCCAGATCCGAAGCGGTGCTCTGAAACTGGAACTGGAAGAGTTACAGTCTGAGGTCGTTGGAGCAAAACTTGGTTCTCAGGCAATCAAGACAAGTATTATTGCAGCAATCATTGGTATCCTGATCATCATTGCATTCATGCTGATCGCATACCGCATTCCGGGACTGGCAGCATCTATTGCATTGCTTATCTATACCGGTATCATTCTTGCAATTTTACATTTATATCACATTACACTGACCTTACCTGGTATTGCAGGTATTATCCTGTCCATTGGTATGGCGGTGGATGCGAACGTTATTATTTTCGCACGTATCCGTGAGGAAATTGCAGCAGGACATTCTGTTGCACAGTCCATTGATATTGGATTTAAGAAAGCATTTTCCGCGATCTTTGATGGAAATATCACCACATTGATCGCTGCAGCTGTACTTGGTCTGCGTGGATCAGGTACGGTAAAAGGATTTGCAGCAACACTGGCAATCGGTATCGTATTCTCCATGTTTACGGCACTGGGAATCTCCAGATGGCTGGTAAAAGCATTGTATGGACTGGGATTCCAGGATAAGAAATTTTACGGTGAAAAGAAAGAGCGCAAGAGCGTCAACTTCCTTGGAAAACGTGGATTATTCTTCGGAATTTCCCTTGCAGTGATCGTAGCTGGATTTGTTGGCATGGGCGCACACAAAGCTGGTAACGGACAGGCATTAAACTTCAGCATGGAGTTTAAGGGTGGTACAGCAACAACTGTTGCATTTGACAAAGATTACACCATTGAGGAGATTGATGATCAGATCGTACCTTATGTAGAAGAAGTAACCGGCGATGCAAACGTTCAGACACAGAAAGTTGCAGACAGCAACTCTATCATCATCAAGACCAGAACACTGGATCTGGATGAGCGTGAACAGCTGGCAACAGCAATGGAAGATAACTTCGGTGTTCAGGAGAGCGATATTACATCTACAAACATCAGCTCCACCATCAGTAGTGAGATGAGAAGTGATGCAATCGTAGCCGTGATCATTGCGACAATCTGTATGCTGATCTACATCTGGTTCCGATTCAAAGATATCCGTTTTGCAAGCAGTGCGGTTATCGCTCTGGTACACGATGTACTTGTAGTATTAGCATTTTACGCATTATCCCAGACATCTGTGGGCAGCACATTCATTGCCTGCATGCTGACTCTGGTAGGTTACTCCATCAACGCGACCATCGTTATCTTCGACCGTATCCGTGAGAATATGGCTCTGGCAGGAAGTCAGAGAAATACCGATCTGAAAGAGGTCGTAAACAAGAGTATCACACAGACATTGTCACGAAGCATCAATACTTCCCTGACAACATTCATCATGGTATTTATGCTATTCATTTTGGGTGTATCTTCCATCCGTGAATTTGCAGGACCTCTGATGGTTGGCGTTATCTGCGGTGGATATTCTTCCGTATGCATCACAGGTGCACTGTGGTACGTATTTAAGACAAAATTTTCTAAAAAGAAAAACTAAGAAAATCCTAAGAAATATCAGATTGTTTCTCTGAATGAAATATGATATTCTATACGAATTAAAGCACAAAAGAGAAGCAACAGGAGGAAAGTTATGGAAAACAATAATAATAACCGTGCAGTGGCATCACTGGTTTTAGGACTTGTCTCTATCGTGACATGGCTGTTCCCGATTGCCGGATATATTACAACCATTCTGGCAATTGTATTTGCAACAAAGGGACGTCACAGTGAGAAAAAAGGTATGGCGACAGCAGGTCTGGTACTTGGAATCATTTTCTTGGTAGTGACATTGCTGAATTCCATTTTTGGAGCAATCCTTGGGGTATTGGCAAATTTATAAGCGTTTGAACGCAGGATAAGCAAAGTGATTATGTTCATGAGCAAGTAGCAGAAGCGGATTGTGAATGTCCGTTTTACTGAGATAGCAGTTGTAGCGATACAACTGCTATCTTTTTTCTTTATAGAAGAATAGGAAAAATGAGAAAAAGGATTTTTTTGCAAAATATGTCCGATTGCTTTTTGTAAAAAAGTACCAAGATATGTGAAAGAAATATTGAAAAAGTTGTTGTAACCATGGAAGTTACAAAAATACCTAGTAATTTACTCTAAAATGTAGTAAGATAGGTTGCGTCAGGCTGATATTGGCTTGCAGGATAATTGTTTTTTTGCTAATATAGGTAAGATTAAGAAAGTAAGTATCAGTAAACTTTGGCTGTTTTTATGCAGACAAGATAGAAATATCAGGAAACGGAGGAGAAGTCATGCAAGCATATGTGGAATATTTTCAAACACATGGGCAGGAGTATCTGCATATGATTTGGCAGCATGTGTATCTAAGCCTTCTGGCGGTTGCCATTGCAGCTGCGATCGGTATTCCATGCGGAATCCTGTGCCTTCGTGTGCCAAAGGTGAAAAAAATACTGACCACCGGATTCAGTGCATTACGTATAATACCAAGTCTTGCGGTGTTGGTTATTCTGATTCCGATTATGGGCGTTGGTGTGAAACCGGCTTTGACAGCGTTGGTTATTCTGGCAATCCCACCAATTCTGATCCAGACGACACTGGCTTTTTCACAGGTTCCGGCATTTATGCTGGAAGTGGCAGATGCCATGGGAATGGATAAAAAGAGAAAGTTCCGCCAGGTGGAAGTGCCGTTGGCAATGCCGGGCATTATCAGTGGTATCCGCATGGCGATGTCCGAGGTTATTGCAAGTGCGACATTGGCTGCATATATCGGCGCAGGCGGTCTTGGTATTCTGATTTTTAATGGAATTAATCTGCTGAAAACGGAATATCTGGTGATCGGCGGTGGAACCGTAGCGGTGATCACAATGCTTTGCAGTATGGGACTTGGCGCGATTCAGAAAAAATTGAGCCGAGCAGCTTAACAAATCAAATATAAAAGTAGCATGTGAATTGCTAAATATAAGGAAAACAAAGTGCAGAAGGAGAAAATTCCAGAGCATACTATCAATAGATATCATATAGAAGAATTGTTCAAAGAATGAACTACAGGAGGAAAAAGAGATGAAAAAGAAATTATTAGCAGTAATCCTTGCAGTTGCGTCTTTTGCAGCGCTTGCGGGATGCGGAAGTAACGGAACAACAGACCAGAAAGCAGATGGAAGTGCAGCAACTGAGAGCAATAGTAGTGCAAACGAGGACACTACCATTAGGATTGGAGCAAAAAGCTTTAGTGAAAGCAAAATTCTGGGCGAATTATATGCGCTGGCACTGGAAGATGCAGGTTATACCGTAGACCGTGAATTTGAGGTATCCGACAATCTGATCCATCAGGCAGTATGCGACGGTCAGATTGATATGTATCCGGAATACACAGGTACTGCATTGCTGACCATTCTGGATCAGCCGATGGAGACAGACCCGCAGGTGACTTACGATACCGTAAAGAAAATGTATGCAGAGAACTTCAATCTGGATGTTTTGGATATGTGTGAGGCAAGCAACGGAAACGGACTGACCATGCGTGCAGACGTGGCAGAGAAATATGGCATCAAAACAATTTCAGACCTTCAGGCAAATGCAGAAAATATCCGTTTCGGTGGAACATCCGATACCTTTGAGCGTGAAGATGGACTTCCGGGACTGGAGCAGACATACGGAACATTTAATTTCAAATCCAAAAATACCTTTGATAATTCTCTGAAATATCAGGCAATGGAAAATGATGAGGTAGACTGTGTACCGGCTTACACCACAGATGCACAGCTGAGCAGTAATGAATTTATTCTGTTAGAGGATGACAAACATTTCTGGCCTCCGTACAACATTATCCCGGTTGTTCGTCAGAAAGTGATTGATGCACATCCGGATGTAGCAGAGATCATCAACAAGATCAGTGCAGCAATTGATACAGAGACAATGACAAAATTAAATGCACAGGTAGACATCGACAAAGAAGAGTACGAAGATGTAGCAGCAGATTTTTACGCTACAATAAAATAGCAGGACTAAAGAATCAGAAAAGATGCACAGAAACCAGACATTTTTCCATATAAAGTAGGAAGAAATTGTCTGGAACTGTGTAGAAAGGAATAGAAGGATGAGCATTGCAGTAGAATTTCAGGATGTGGTAAAACGGTTTCCGAATGCAACGGAAAACGCCGTGGATCATGTCAGTTTTCAGATTCAGGAAAAAGAAATGATCACGATTCTGGGCACTTCCGGTTGTGGAAAAACCACGCTGATGAAAATGGTGAACCGGTTATATGATCCGACTTCCGGAGAAATCCATGTATTTGGCGAAAATATCCAGAAGACAGATCCGGTGCAGCTGCGCAGAAAAATCGGATATGTGATCCAGCAGGTGGGCTTGTTTCCGCACATGACCGTTGAAAAAAATATTGCAGTGGTACCGGAAATCCTTGGATGGGATGCCGAACGGATCCATACCAGAGTGACAGAATTGCTGGAATTGGTAAATTTGAATCCGGAACGGTATCGCAATCGTTATCCGGCACAGCTTTCCGGCGGACAGCAGCAGCGCGTGGGACTTGCCCGCGCACTGGCAGCTGGTCCGTCATTGATGTTGCTTGATGAGCCATTTGGAGCCATCGACGCTATCAACCGGACAAAACTGCAGGATGAATTATTGAAAATACATGAGCGTGCAGGATTGACCTGCTTGTTTGTCACCCATGATGTGACAGAAGCATTGAAACTTGGAACCCGGATCATGATCATGAATCAGGGAAAAATTCAGCAGTTTGATACTGCAAAAGAGATTTTGGAACACCCGGCGAATGAATATGTGGCTTCATTGCTGCAGTCGGTACAGGAAGGATTAAACTTTTTCAGATGACACGTTTTATATCCTATACAACGAGACATTATGACAAGTTAATACAGGCTGTTCTGGAGCATTTCGAGATCGTAGGGATCACGCTTCTGATTTCCATTGCGCTGGCATTTGTGATTTCCATGCTGGTGATGGAACATAAGCGGATCACGACATGGATCATGCGGGTTTCCAGTATGATCTACGCAATCCCGAGTCTGGCGCTGTTTGCTCTGCTGCTTCCGGTGACGGGACTTGGCATGCAGACAGCCATTCTGGTGCTGGTGATCTACAATCAGTTTATTCTGGTGCAGAGTTTTACCGACGGATTTATGGCGGTGGAACCCGGAGTTCTTGAGGCAGCCACCGGAATGGGAATGACGAAGGGGCAGATTTTTCGAAAAATACGACTGCCGCTGGCATTAGATACCATGATCGCCGGAATCCATATCGCGATCATTTCTACCATTGGAATTGCGACCATTGCGTCCACCGTCGGAGCAGGCGGTTTGGGAACCATATTATTTGAAGGCATGCGTACCCAGAATGTGGTAAAAATCGTCTGGGGAACCGTGTTGTCCATAGCGATGGTACTAGGTGTAAATGGTATTTTAAAACTGGTAGAAAAAAGAATTAAGAAGAAACTTTACAGCAATGCAGGTCAGAAGAAGGAATAAAAGCCATTTTCAGTACCTGCTAAAATGCGTTATAATACATAGAAAATATAGGTACGTTTTTTATTTCAGTAGGTATATAGTCTCAGACTGAGATGGACCATAGATGGAATTTGGAGAAAATAATGATTAGAGAATATTTAAAAGAACATATTCTGATCACAGATGGTGCCATGGGTACTTACTATGACAGAAAAAAGACAGAGAATGGAAGAATTGCAGAGGAAGCAAACCTATTGGAGCCGGAACTGATCAGCCGGATTCATGAGGAATATCTGGAGCAGGGAGCCAGACTGATCCGTACGAATACATTTGCGGCAAACCATGCCATGGCACTGAGCAAAGGCATTCATAATCGTCAGGAGCAGGATGCTTATGTGAAAAAAATAATCCAGACTGGTTGGAAACTGGCACAGGATGCGGCACAGAAACGCCAGGAAGAAATTTTTGTGGCAGCGGATATCGGCCCGGTGGCAGAAAATCTGTTTTACGAGGATGAATTTAATGAGACAGAAGAATACCGTTTTTTAGCAGATTGTTTTCTGGAATGCGGGGCACAAATTTTTAATTTTGAGACATTCTCTGATATCAAAGCGGTTGCAATAGCGGCTCGCTATATCAAAGAAAAATGCCCGGAAGCATTTGTGATGATTTCCTTTGCTGCCAATCGAAATGGATATACGACGAGAGGAATCAGTATCAGCCGTCTGTTTGCGGAGGCAGCACAGACACCGGAAATCGACAGCTATGGATGTAATTGCCTGCTTGGTGCAGCCCATATGTACAAACTGATCAAGGCGCAGAAACTGGCTACGGAGAAATATATCCAGGTATTGCCAAACAGTGGATATCAGCAGATTGTCCGTGGACAGGCAGGTCATGCGGATGGCGTGAACTATTTTGCAGAAAAAATGGAGCAGATCGCAGATCTTGGAGTAAATATCCTTGGCGGATGCTGTGGCACCACACCAAAGCACATTCGGGTGCTTTGCGAAAAACTGGCAGGAAAAGTACCACAGAAAAAACTGGCGGCAGAAAAAGGTGCAGAAGATACCGTATCTCAAACACGAAACAATCCGTTTATGGCAAAATTACAGCGTGGAGAAAAGGTCATTGCAGTGGAGTTGGATCCGCCTTTTGACCAGAATGCGCAGAAACTGATGGAAGGAGCGTTCCTGTTAAAACAGAGCAACGTGGACATTATTACTCTGGCGGATTCTCCACTGGCCAGAGCAAGAGCAGATTCTGTTTTGCTGGCTGCAAAAGTAAGTTCCATGGTGGATATTCCTGTTATGCCACATATTGCCTGCCGTGACAGAAACCGTATCAGCATGCATTCCACATTGCTGGGAGCTCATATCAACGGAATCCGCAATCTGATGATCATTACCGGTGATCCAGTTCCTTCCGGGGAGCGCGACAATACAAAGAGTGTGTTTGACTTTAATTCTATCCGTTTTATGGATTATGTAAAAGAACTGAATCATGACATATTCCTGCAGGATGCTTTTTCTTATGGCGGTGCGCTGAATCAGAACCAGGCCAATACGGACAAAGTAATTGAGCGTATGAAGAAGAAAATTGATGCAGGTGCTTCCTGGTTTATGACACAGCCAATTTATTCTGATGAGGAAGTAGAAAAGCTGGCCAGAATGAAGCGGGAGTTGAACACAAAGATTTTATGTGGTATTATGCCGTTAGTCAGCTATCGCAACGCGATGTTTATCAAAAACGAGATGCCGGGCATTCAGGTGCCAGATGAAATTGTGGAACAGTATCGGCCGGATATGAGCCGTGGGGAGGCAGAGGACGTGGCTGTCCGTATATCCCTGTCTGTGATGGAAAAACTGGAAAATATAGCTGACGGATTTTATTTTATGACACCATTTAACCGAGTATCGCTGATCTGCCGGATCATTGATGCGCGGAAATAGTATAGGAGAGTTGAAATGACAAGAGAAGAACTTTATGGACTGTTGGAAAAAGGTCCGGTATTTCTGGATGGAGCTACCGGAAGTAACCTGCAGAAAGCAGGTATGCCAACTGGTGTATGCCCGGAGCAGTGGATCCTGGATCACCCGGATGTAATTGTAGACCTGCAGAAGCGGTATATCGAGGCGGGAACTCAGATTTTGTATGCACCGACTTTTTCCGGAAACAGAATTAAATTAGAAGAATACGGTCTGGCCGATAAAATTGTAGAGATTAATACAAAACTGGTGCAGCTTTGTAAAGAAGCGGCCGGCGACAAAGGTCTGGTTTGCGCTGATATGACGATGACTGGTGAGAGCCTGGAGCCGATGGGCGATCTGGAGCTGGAAGAACTGATTGATATTTACAAAGAGCAGGCGAAAATCCTGTATGAAGCAGGTGTAGATCTTTTTGTCGTAGAGACAATGATGAGTCTTGCGGAGACCAGAGCAGCAGTTCTGGCCATCAAAGAAACCTGTGATCTGCCGGTCATGGTATCCATGACTTTTGACGAAAAAGGAAAAACATTATACGGAAATACACCGGAAGGCTGCATGGTTGTATTACAGAGCCTTGGAGCAGACATTGTTGGTATTAACTGTTCCACCGGACCGGAGAAAATGGCAGAAATGGTTCGTCAGATGAAAAAATATGCAAACGTGCCGATTCTGGCCAAACCGAACGCAGGTTTGCCACAGATGGTAGATGGTGAAACTGTTTACGATATGGGACCGGAAGAATTTGCATCTTTCGGACCGATGCTGATGGAAGCCGGAGCATCAGTACTTGGCGGATGCTGTGGAACCACACCGGAGCACATTGCACGCCTGGTGGAGACAACAAAGGATATCGTGCCGGTTCCAGTAATGAAAGAGCACAAACGTGTACTTGCCTCCGAGCGTGCATTGCAGGAAATTGACATCAACGGACCGTTCCTTGTTATCGGTGAGCGTATCAATCCGACCGGAAAGAAGGCGCTGCAGGAGTCTCTGCGTCAGGGAAGCATGGATGTTGTCTGCGATATGGCAGAAGAGCAGGAAGAGATGGGTGCTCATATCCTTGATATCAATATGGGAATGAATGGAATTGATGAGAAAGCCATGATGCTGGAAGCCATTCAGGAAGTGACCATGACCACAACCCTTCCACTTTGTATCGATTCCAGTCATGTGGACATTATTGAGGCTGCCCTGCGTCATTATCCGGGACGCGCACTGATTAATTCTATTTCACTGGAGAAAGAAAAATTTGAAAAACTGCTTCCTATTGCAAAAAAATACGGAGCAATGTTTATTTTGCTTCCGCTGTCTGATGCAGGATTGCCAAAGGATATTGATGAAAAGAAGGAAATTATTCATAAGATTCTGGATCGTGCATTAGAACTTGGCATGTGCAAAGAAGATATTGTAGTAGATGGACTGGTGGCAACCGTAGGAGCAAATAAAAATGCGGCTCTGGATACATTGGCAACTATTCGTTATTGCAAAGAAGAGCTGGGACTGGCAACTGTCGGCGGATTATCCAATATTTCCTTCGGATTGCCGAATCGTGGATATGTCAATGCCGCGTTTGTGACCATGGCGTTACAGAGTGGACTGACCATGGCCATTGCGAACCCATCCAGTGATATTATGATGAATCTGGCAGCAGCCAGTGATTTACTGTTAAACAAGACCGGTGCGGATCTGAATTATATCAACCGCATGGCTGAGTTTGACGCGAAAAAAAAAACTGAATCTGTAAAGAAAGCGGAAACAGTAAAACAGGATGCAAAAAAAGAAGCCACTGTTCTTGCTGAGAAAAAAACTGAGGAAACTTCCGTTGCGCACAGCGCTATTTATAAAGCTGTATTAAACGGGTCCATGAAAAATATTCTGGACGAAGTAAAAGCAGGACTTGTAGCCGGTATGGAACCAGGAGTAATTGTCAGCGAGGAGCTGATTCCGGCTATAAATGAGGTGGGAGACCTTTTTGAACAGCAGAAATATTTTCTGCCGCAGCTGATTGCCAGCGCGGAAACCATGAAGAAGGCCATTGAATATCTGGAGCCAATGTTGTCCTCAGGCGATGAGACCGGTCCGAAAGTGACCATTGTCATTGCAACCGTGGAAGGTGATATTCATGATATCGGAAAAAATCTGGTGGCATTGATGCTGAAAAACTATGGATTTCGGGTGGTAGATCTGGGAAAAGATGTGTCAAAAGAAACCATTGTGCAGGCGGCCATTGATGAAAATGCGGATATCATTGCATTGTCAGCGCTGATGACGACCACTATGATGCGTATGAAAGATGTGGTGGAACTGGTCAGAGAAAAAAATGTCGATGCGAAAGTGATCATCGGTGGTGCGGTTATCACGCAGAGTTATGCAGATGAGATTGGCGCTGATGGGTACTCCAAGGATGCAGCCGATGCTGTGAGACTGGTGCAACGTCTTATGGGACTGGCATAAATTCTTGTTTAGGGTAAGTTGGAACAAGCAGAAACGAACTCCAACAAGAACCTGAAAAATTTTCTGTGATCACTGCGTCGCCTATTTCCTAAGTGGAGGTGAAACCTCCACTTAGGAGATAAGCGGCGCAGCGCAGATAGAAAATCAGTCGTGCCGGCATTGGAGTTTTCTTCCAGCTTCTTTTAAAACTACCCTAAACAAGAATTTAAAAAAGTCCATTATTGTGAAGCGGTACGATATCCTGCACGTTATGTTCTACCACATCCCAGTGCTCAGCCAGTTTACCGTCTTCGATGCGGTAGATATCACATACTTTATTGATTGCACCATTCTCAAGTGTGCATTTGAAGAATACATATACGATATCACCATCTTCACCAATGTGAATAATATCCATATGCGGTTTCAGACCAAAGAAAAATTTTGTGAATTCAACAAAACCTTCTTTTCCGTCTGGTGCAGTTGGGTTGTGCTGGATGTAATTATCTTTCATGTAATCATCAAGATTTGAAATATCCCAGTTGTTAAATACTTCATCGTAAAATTTCAATACAAGTTCTTTGTTTGTCATCGTTATTTTCCTCCAGATTTTATATTTTGTTTATGATATGATACGGTACGGATTGAACCATTGTATGGTAGACGGTTATGGATCAATACATGTTTATCTACAGGTACATTAACATTTCTTTGTTTGTTGTATGTATCATACAGATTTGCTCGATATATTTATCATACTGGAAAGATTTTGTTTTGAAAAGATTTGTTTGTCGAAAAAAGTGAAAAAATAAAATCTATGTTTTCAACATTTGTTCAATGAAAAGAAATAGGGTGCTGATATGCGTTTTGTCCATACTTTTGACGCAATTGTGCTATTGGTACATAAAATAGTGATTGTAAAATAAAGATAGCATATTCATGGGGATGTTTATAGATACTATTTCAATTTATGGAGACATTCAGTTTTCATAGGATATCAGTAATAAAACAGATTGTAACAGAGTTGGAGAGGAGAAGACGAATATGGTCAGAGTAGGAGTAATTGGATGTGGAAGAATCGCGCAGCGGCGTCATGTGCCGGAGTATGCTTCCAATAAAAAAGTAGAGATTGCAGGATATTATGATGCAAAAATGCCGCGGGCACAGGCATTAGCGGACAGATATGGTGGAAAAGTGTATAAATCCATCGACGAAATGTTAGCGGATGCATCTATTGATGCAGTCAGTGTCTGCGTGGCAAATAACAAGCATGCAGAGGTGAGTATTCACGCAATGCATGCAGGAAAACATGTACTGTGTGAAAAGCCAATGGCTACTTCTATTGAAGAATGCGAGCAAATGCTGCAGACGGCGAAAGAACATAATTGTTTTCTGATGATTGGTCAGAATCAGCGCTTTAATACTGGGCATATTCGAGCGAAAGAGCTGATTGAACAGGGGCTGATCGGAAAGCCACTGACCTTTAAGACAACGTTCTGTCATGGTGGACCGGAGAAATGGCTGGCCACCGATGATACAGAGAAAATGTCCGGATCAATCTGGTTTTTTGATAAAAAAATTGCTTCTATGGGAGCAATGGCAGATCTCGGTATTCACAAAACTGATTTGATCCAGTATCTGTTGGACGATATTATCACGGAAGTGACGGCAAAGGTTATGACACTGGATAAAAGAGATGCGGATGGCAATATGATTGAACTGGAAGACAATGCCATCTGTATTTTTAAAATGGAAAGTGGTGTGTTTGGTACGATGGCAGTCAGTTGGACAGATTATGGGGAAGAGGATAATTCCACGGTTATTTTCGGCACTAAAGGTCTGATGCGTATTTACGATAACAGCGAGCACACGATTCAAATTAGTACGGATCGGGGGGATAAGATCTATTATGATCTGGATATGATGATGACCAATACAAATCAGCGTGAGTCAGGTGTGATCCGTGAATTTATCCGGGAACTGGAAAGTGGCGAGTGGACCAATGCGGCCGATGACCGGTCGGTCAATGCGCTGCGGGCGGTACTGGCGAGTTTTCAGTCCAGCCAGGAGGATCGAACCATCAAATTGTAGGAAATGAATGCGAAATCAGCGAATCCTTCTACGTCAGCTAGTCGCTCGTTACCCTCGTTTTGCTTCGGTTTCATCGCGCTCATTCTCAACTCTGATAAAAGCTGGTCGTTTCCACTCGCGCAAAACTCGCAAAACTCAGTCTATCACTGAATCGCTTGCCGCAGAAGGATTCGCTGATTTCACAATATAAGTTATGTTATCATTAGCGTATCGCTATAGTTAAAAAATTGCGGGGATGCGTACATAAAAAGAACGCCAGTCAGGCAATCTTTCCTCGGCGAGCGATTGTTAGCTGCAGAGGTAAGATTACTTGACTGGCGCTTTCATAACCTCAAATTTATAACCACAAAAGAAACTAAAACTATTCAATGACGACAGTTCTCGTCATATTTCCTTCCAGTGGTACCGGAATGTAGGCTGTTCTGGTGCAGACTGTCAGGTGCACTTCGTGAGAACCCTTGGAGAGACCGCCTTCCTGCAGAACACGTACCGTTGCAGCTGCGCCGTACTCCCATTTGATGGTTCCGACGGTTTTCATTTCTTCCAAGGAGAACCAGTCGATGTGATCCGGTGTGAAACGGATATTTTCAGCCGGTACTTTGACACCATCCACTTCTACAGCAAGGAAGTTGATCATGGACAGCGGGATACCTCTGTAATAGGTGATATATGTATCCATCTCATAACCGATGATTTTTCCATCTTCTTCTACATTGTGACAGGTTCCTTCTATAAATACATTATTATCAAACATGTCCGAAATCCTCCTAACCTTCGTATTTTTTGATGAGACTCTGAATCAGTTTCTGATGAGCTGCAACCTGCTCTTTTTCCGGAATATATCCGCCCGGTTTTACCCAGCGGTTTCCTTCATACTCAGTAGAAACATAGCCGTTGTAATTGTGCTCATGTAAGAACTTGATGACTTCTTCATAGTTCATGGAATATTCTAATCCTTCCTCTGTCATTTCATACAGTTTGAAATGGAAGTGCTGGATGTATTTTGCAAATGGCTCCATAACGCTTACCGGTACATTTTCGTAACCATCACAGTTGGAAGCATAGAACATATCTTTTGCAGGATCTTTGATGTATTTATCCATTTCCGGATTCTGGCCGTTGTTCTCCAGTCTGATATGGAAGGTATCTTTGCCGCTGGCAAATACATCGTTGACATATTTTACCAGATCCGGGTTGGTTCCATAGATATCCATGCAGTACTCATCCACAACTCTTGGTGGTCTGCGACAGAAAATACTTGTATCAGGAACGATACCGATGTACGGGGAGTCCAGACGAATCATTTCCTCCAGGAATTCCTCTGTTTTCGGAACACCGAAACCGAGTCCGCCGTGGATCTCGATACAGAGGGAGACACCGTATTTTTCAGCTGTTTCCAGACATGGCTCAAGGATCCATGCAGGAACCATGGAAACGAGGCGGATAACCTTGAATCCGAGGCGATGCGCCATAACGATTTCTTTTTTGATCAGATCGACACACTCACGTTTGGTCAGCGTACGATTGCTGTATAAATTTGTATTCAGGAAAATATCATCGCAGGCAAGTCCCGGATGATGTTTTTCAATAATTTTATCCCATGCTGCGTAAGTCTCTTCACTTGGAGTTGGTGTGCCTTTCAGCATCTGGTCCGGAAGAAGCTCGATACCGTCAGCACCAAGTCCCATAACATAGTCGACGATCTGTTCCAGATCCATGTTACCGCGTAAATACTGATACTGTAAACTGTATAAGCTTACACTTGATTTAATACCCATAATAATATTCATCCTTTCTGTTGATCTTCTCTATTTTGATAAGATTATTATACGAAAAAAACTGTCTGTAAACGATAGACGATATCTGTCAACAACATGGACAAAACGCATTATTTTTGCTATGATAAAAAGAAAAAGACACATTGTACATTAAAATGCATAAAAAACGGAGAAAATTATATGCAATGTGACAGATAATTGTAAAATGGGCAGATGTGCAGAAAAACGCAGGAATGATATGGAGGAAAAAGATGGAGATTATTGAAATCGGCAGATCAAAGAAACTGCATTACAGTTTTCCGGAGCATCAGCACGGTTTCTGGGAAATTCTTCTGAACACAAATGGGAATGGCGTGTTTCTGGCAGAAGGAAAAGAATATGAATTTCATCCGGGAACGATTCTGGTCATTCCACCGTATACGCCACATCAGAAAAAATCAAACGACGGATTTCTGGATCGTTCCGTGTTTCTGAAAAATTTTCGAAATATCGGACGCAGTGGTGTAAAACTGTTTGAGGACGATGAGCGGCAGACAATTGCAAGAATTTTTGATCTGGTCGAACAGTTTCAATATGATGAAACGAATCAGAAAGGGGAGACAGAGGCCTCTATCACCAGTGTACTTGGAGACCTTCTGTATCAGGTTCTGGTGTCCTATTATAATCAGAGTAAAAAGAAGGATATCCGGCTGGAAGGTGTCATTGAACTGATGAATGAAAATGTGTCCAATGCGGAGTTTGAACTTTCGAAGGCGATTCAGTCCAGTGGTTATTCCATGGGATATTTTCGGAAAATTTTTAAGGAAATGACGGGGCAGTCACCGGTGAATTATTTTAATTCCCTGCGGATCGGAAAGGCGAAATCCATGTTTCAGCAATATGGAAACAGCCGGACGGTGAAAGAAATCGCTTACAGTTGTGGCTTCTCGGATGCGCTGTATTTCAGCCGGGTTTTCCGACAGTTGGAAGGTATCAGCCCACAGCAGTATATCCGCACTCTGAAGAAGGAGATGACACCGGAGGATATCAGGCTGGTGAAAATGGATACACCAGAGGAATTTTTAAATGATGTATCGGAATAAGACAGAGAATGGATGTGCAAGTCGCATGCAGGTGAGCTCATAAAAATGGTGTTCTTTTCGTACAGGCGCTTGCTGCTCCATATATGCAAGCATGTCTGTGTCAACAAGAATCTGCACGAGTGAACGGCAACGCTCGTATATTGATCCTGCTTTCCAGAAAAATGCCTCTTTACTTCAAAACTTTAATATGTTAAAATTTTGCATAGAGAAATTGTAAAAGAAGTGTGAGAACGATGACAGATCAGGCAAGAATCGTAAAGGAGCTTACCTGGTTTGATATTGCAGAATGTGAAAACAAGGAGTATAGAGATGAGCAAAAAAATTAGAACTGAGGCGGTAGATCACTTATTTGAAGCAATTTTGTGTCTGAAAGATAAAGAAGAATGTTATACATTTTTTGAAGATGTCTGCACAATTAATGAAATCCTTTCTTTATCACAGCGTTTTGAAGTAGCACATATGTTGCGTCAGCAGAAGACCTATCTGGATATTGCAGAAAAAACCGGTGCATCCACAGCAACGATCAGCCGTGTCAACCGTTCCCTGAATTACGGAAACGACGGTTATGATATGGTATTTGCGAGAATGCAGGATAAGAATGGCGAAAACGCATAACAGAAAGGATGTCTGGCAGACAGGACGAAGCGAAAGAAACGAAGAAAGCTGACAGACGGAAGCAAACAGGTAAAATAAGGATGTCTGGCAGACAGGATGAAACGCAGAAATATGTGTGTCAGATCATGAAAAATAAAAAGGAAACGTCAGAGACACCTCTTTTTCAGGGATGTTTAAGATCGTTTCCTTTTATTTGTTTTACTGTTTTTGGAAGTTTCCGGTTTTTTCATGGAATCAATGATTTTTTCAATCAAAAGTTTTTTCGTGTAGACATCAAAGTTCAGCAGACAGATAAAGGTAAACTTCTGCAGAAAATCAGCATCTTCTTCGTCTAAATTTTCCAGGTCGGAAAAAGCAGATTCACTGATGATGTATTCTTCCCGGATAATTTCTTTCAGACGTTCCACCTGATGGGCTTCCAGCCGGAAGATACTGTCATAGATTTCTTCCAGTGTGGGAGAAGATTTTTCACCAAAATACTCATCGGTCAGCGGATTTAAAATATTTTGAATATCACTGATACTTAAAACACTTTTGAAATAGTAGATAAAAACAAGGGTTAATATATGTTCCTTGGAATATTTCTTTTTCTCCGGAGGGGGAAGAAGATTATTTTTCACATAATTGTTGATCATCGTCTTGGTGAGAATCGGATTTTCTTCGTGACGCTTTGTGGGATAAAGTTCCCTTTCCATAAAGGTGATGACCTGATCCATGTACAGATTGATATCCGGCAGGGCTTCCAGCTTTGTATGGTCAATGCGGGAGAGACTTTCCAGTATGCTGTTAAGCAAATCGTTTGTGTTGATCGTCATGGTTGCTGCCTCCAATCTTAAAATAGTGTTCCTCTGTACAGATATCTGTGCTTTTTCACAGGAGGGACATCTGTTTTGATATATTATTTGTTGTGTAAACTGTAACATATTATATAGTATTGAAAACTGGATGACAAGAAAGACTTGTTATTTTTTGTAGAGTAAAGTTATAATATAGTCACAGTTCACTCGGACAGATTCCGGCTGGCACAGATATGCTTGCATGTATGGGGCAACTGGAACCCGTAGGAAGTGAGATACTTGGAAGGAGAAAATGCACATATGTTATTTCAGGAAGATCGGACACCAATCGTGCCTAAGGGAAAAAAGAATCATGGAGAGTGGCCGGAGAATTATTTTGCAGAATTTGACCCGGCAGCAAGAAAAGCGATTTTAGATAAACAAAGAAATGAAGAAGTGGATGAGACACTGGAATGTCTGGAAAAGTTATTCGCACTTCGTTATAAACAGGATAAAAAAGGAAATTATGCAGACCAGTTTCTGGGACAGTTCCTGCAGCTTCGAATCACAGCGGAAAATCTGGATGCAATGTTTTCAGAACGGAAAAACAGAAAAACAGTCAGACAGTGTCTGGAGCAGTTGCAGCTGCATGCCGGTTCAGAAATCCCGGAAGAACTGATCTATCAGGAAATGTGTCAGCTGACCGGATTGTATATTTATTCCTGTTCCAAGGATGTAAATTACACATCCATGATCTGGGGATTTGGAAAGAAAAGTGATGAAAAAATCAGCGAAAAAATCAATCTGGATCTGGAGCGGATCGGGGAAGCAATTCCAAAATATTTGTCCATGGAAGAAGAGTGCAGTGTGCTGAAAGCTGCAATCCTGGATACAAAGAAACAGTATCTTTGATTTCGGGATGATTTACCGTCTTCTGGAATCTCAGAAGCCGGAGAAATACAGGCTCAGAGATCCTTGAAAGACTATTTGCTTACAAAAGGGAGAAACAGATAGCTGCGTGGCAGAAAAGAAACCTTATGGGAGGTAATGACAATGGAAGAAAAGCAGCTGATGGATTTTGATGTGTTGACGCTGGGAGAAGGGGAAACTGCTGACGAAGATCTGCAGATATTATTTGTGTTGAATGGAACAGTGTCAGTGCAGATGGCAGAGAGTATTCTGCATCTGGGAGAAAAGGATTTTCTGATTCTGCATCCATTTCAGGTATATTCCGTTAAAATGGATAAAAACAGTCTGGTTATGCGATTTCGGGCAAATGTCCGGATGATGTCAGAATATTATGACCTCAGCAAACTGGAATTTCTGGGAAATTCAGTGGAAGAAGCATCAGAGAGACATACGATTCTGCGAAACCTGCTGGAAAAATGCATTACATATTATTACGGGAAAAAGGGAAACAATGGAAGAATTCTTCTGAAACTGAACAGTCTGTATTATGAAATTGCAGAACTTCTGATTTCGTCTTTTTCCATTGTCCGGAGCCAGACGTCAGACAGTCTGGAAGGGGAGGAGGATGAATCTCTGATCCAGGAAATGACACGCTATATTCACATGAATTATCAGTCGGCGTTGAAGCTGGAAGATCTTGCGGAACATTTTTTCCTGTCGCCACCTTATATCTCCCGGTTTTTTAAAAAGAAACTGGGGATTAATTTTGCAAAATATCTGTCCGAGGTTCGTCTGGAGGAAGCTACGAAAAAACTGACCCAGACGGAAAATTCCCTGACCTGGATTGCCATGGACTGCGGTTTTCCTAATCTGACTGCCTTTAACAAAGCGTTTCGGGAGAAATATCAGGTAAGTCCAAAGCAGTATCGGACGGAATTAAAGCAGACAGAGCAGAAGAAAGAAAAAGCGGACAAGGAGAGCCGGGCACTGGCGGAGTTTCAGCTTCTGGATTATTTTGAGAAGAACAATCATATTCAGGGGCAGGAATTTGATGAGACGGAGCAGGTGGTGGCAGATGCTTCTGAGTATACGATTCTGGAAAAAAACTGGAATAAGATGATCAACATCGGTGGCATCTATCTGTTACTGCAGAAAGAAATTCAGGATCATACGTTGTTTTTATGCAAGACCCTTGGGTTTGAATATGTACGAATCTGGGATCTGTATGAGACACGTATGCATATCAATGCCGGAAACAGAGAGCGGAAGTACAATTTCAGTCGTCTGGATATCTGTCTGGACTTTTTGACCCAGAATCATATCAAACCGTATCTGGAACTTGGATTTAAACCGTTTATTTTACTGCGAAGTTATCAGGATTATATTTTTAACGAAGAACGTGAAATTTTATTTGAGGAAGCCAGGGAGTATGGAATCTTTATCCGAAGTCTGATCAAACATGTGATTAATCGCTACAGTATTCAGGAAATTTCCAGCTGGTATTTTGAGCTCTGGTGCGATCCGAGATGGTTTCCGGATGGAGAGCCGGCTACTTATATTGAATATTTTGAGGAAGCCTACCAGGCCATCAAAGAGCTGGCTCCGCAGGCACATGTGGGTGGGGATTACGATCGTTCCTATGGTATTATTTCCTTTGAACATTTTATTGAAGTGTGGAGTACCAGAAATATTCAGCCGGATTTTCTGTCTCTGTACTGCTATGCACCGCTTATGAGGGAAGTGACTTATAAGGAAAAAGAAATCGAAGTGACAGAGAATACCTACCGTGAAATGATGCGTCAGATGCACATTAATGAAGAAGCAGTGGCACCGGAAGAAATCAAGGATTTTCAGATGAGCAGTTACGTGGAAACCAGAAAAAGGATCATGCTTCAGTATGGCATGATGATGCCAATGATCTGCAGTGAGTGGAACTTCACTGTTATTAACGCCAATGTCATGAATGACAGCCGTTTTAAAGGAGCTTATGTCATGCATGAGATTATGAGTATGTATCAGGAACTTGGCATGATGGGATACTGGTTTGGTACGGATCAGTTTGCGGAGGATGATGATGCACCGATGCTGCTGAACGGTCGTTGTGGACTGATCACCCATCAGGGAATCTGTAAACCGGCATACTGGGCGATTCTGATGCTGAACCGTCTGGAAAATTATCTGCTGACGAAGACAGAACATACAATGGTTACCCGGAATGAGTTTGGAAGCTATGTCATCGCCTGCCATAATTACAAGCCGCTGGATATCCAGTATTATGTGCAGAAAGAGAAAGACGTCAGAATTGAGAGTATTCCTCATTTTTACGAAAATTCCGTGCAGCTTACTTTGAATATTACTATCAATGGGGCAAAAAATGGAAAATACCATGTAAAAACAAGGGTGGTAAATTCAAAATACGGCGGTGTGCAGGATGAATGGCTGCGTATGGGAAAAGTCGCCTTTCTGACAACGGCGGATGTGGAATATATTGACCATATGTCCAGACCTCATATCACGATTTCGGAACAGGAAGTGATGGATCATGTGCTGCGTTTCAGTGTAAAACTGGAAGCACAGGAGATATTACTGATTCATGCTTTCCAGTATATGGAGGAGTAGAGCGAGGGATGAACTCAGTTCCCCTGTACAAGCGAACTGGAGGCATAAAATAAAACGAAAGACCGGAGAACATGTTTCTCGGGTCTTTCATTTTCATGAGGAGTTTAATTTATTATAGAATACAGAAATCAGGTGGATTCCTGTATTACTAACTTGGATGGGAGCAGGATCGGTTTTGCCTGCTCGTAAGGGTTTTTGATCAGAGAAAGCAAGAGTTTTGCACTCTGAATGCCAAGGTCACGCCGTGGCTGACTGATGGTTGAGATGGTCGGTGTGGAGAGTGATGCGTACATGGTGTTGTCAAACCCAAATACTTTGATATCCTCCGGAATCCGAAATCCCTGTGCCAGACCGGCTTTGATCACTGCGTGGGCATGTTTGTCCGATGTGGCAAAAATCGCATCAGGCGGATCAGCCAGCTGGAAAAAATGATTTGCAGCGGCCAGAATACGGCTGTACGAAAAGTCAGAGACCTGTACGACATATTCCGGCCGGACAGCCAGTCTATTACCGGTGAGCATAGATCGGTATGCCCGATAGCGGCTCTGCACATGACGGTAATCATATGAGGAGGAAAAGAAGGCAATTTTCTGGCAGCCTTCGTTGATCAGATGTGCGATCGCTATTTTGGTAATTGAATAATCATCTATCGAAACATAAGGTACATTCGTATAAAACGGATTGTATTCACTGCACTGGACAACCGGGTAAGCCGCATTGAGCTGCCGCAGAATATCTTCGGACAGTGCATACATGACAATGATGCCGGAAACCTGAAGGTTCGCGCAATAATTAAGAAAAGAAGTAATTGTGCTGCGATCAGGCATTTCCTGTGTTACTACCATATGACAATGTGCGTGACTGAGGTAATCACTGATTCCTTCCAGAATGTCATCATAAAACGGATTGTTCCAGGTCGGGATACAGACCAGTATCGTGTACTCCTGAGCTACTTTCTTTAGAGAAGCAGAAGCACTGCTTCTTTTTTTGGTGCTCAGATCTTCCGGTGTGATTTCATGAAGCTCAAAAGCTTTCAATATTTTATCTCTTGTTTTTTTTGTCACCACATTTGGCTGGTGAATCATGCGGGAGACGGTAGCAGGAGAAACACCTGCTGTCTTCGCAATATCATAAATTGTAACTTTCCCATTCATAATACATTACATCCTTCTTGACTGTAATATGATATGAAGAAACAACTAGTTAAATAGGATAAAAATTAATAACTATTTGTTTGTTTCATGTACAAAACATAGCAGAAAAGACAAAAAAAGGAAATAGAAAAATGAAAAAAACAGCAAAAAGACAAGAAAAAGGTATAAAATATTACTTGTTTCAGAAACAAAATGAAAAAATGACCAAAACATGGCAAGTTTGTGAAGAAATTATGAAAAAAATAAACAATTTTCAAATAGTCGTACATAGGGGGATTTGATAGAATGCAAGTAACGAGAGGGGAAGTAACCAACTCGAAAGAAAAAGGAGGTATTTCACAATGAAGATGTGGAAAAGATTAGTAAGTGCAGGCTTAGTAGCAGCTATGTCAGGTGCAATGCTTGCAGGATGCGGAAACACAGCAGGTAACGGCGATGCAAACAATGGCAGCGCAGGGGATGAGAAACCGGCAGCAGCTTCTACAGGGGACGTAAAAGTAGAAGATACTGGTTTCAAAGCAGACAAAACTTATAAGATCGGTTACAACTATTATGGACCAGGTTCTTATGCATTAACAACTCTGGCAAACAATCAGGACTATGTAGTTAAATGCTTCGGAAGCGAGACACAGTCTACATCTGATGACTTCCAGGTAGATAAGATCGTACAGGACGTTGAGAATATGATCTCTGCAGGATGTGACGGATTAGTAATCTGGCTTCCGGCTGACAACTTATACAAAACAGTTATCGACATGTGCGAGAAAGCAAAAGTTCCTTATGTATTCTCAGACAAAGTTCCGTCTGATCCGGACGTTATCGCAGCATTACAGAACAGCGAGTACTTCGCAGGTGCTGTAGGACCGGCAAATGCTGAGTATGGTTCCTTAATCGCTGACTATGCATTAGAGAAGGGCTACAAATCTTGTATCATCTCCACAGGTGCACAGGGTGACCCGACAGATACACCACGTATCGAAGCTTTTACATCTGAATTCGAAAAAGGTGGTGGAAAGATCGAGCAGGTTGTTTACACAGACTCCCAGGATAACATCCAGCCATACACAGAGAACGCTTTAGTAGCATATCCGGATGTTGATTTCGTATATGGTACAGGTTCTGATTACGGTATCGGTGCAGCAGATGCAATCGCTAACCAGGGAATTGATGCAAAAGTTCTGACATCCGGACTTGACTCTGCAGTACTTGAGTACCTTTGCGATGACAGCAATGCTGTTGAATTCGTAAACGGTGACTACTGGATCGCCGGTACTATGGCTACTGTAGCTCTGATGAACTACTTAGACGGAACTCCATTAAAAGATGCTGATGGCAAGATGGTATTCGTAGACAACATTATGCCGTTCCAGATCACACCGGATACATACGATGAGTTCAAGACAACATTCATTGATAACCCATGCTATTCCGCAGCTGAGATCCAGGCTATGGATGGAAAATACAATCCGGATTTCAACTATGATGCATTTATGAAAGTTATCAGTGATTATTCATTAGACGAGAGAGCAGCAGCTGCTGCTAAATAATTCAGTTTGCAGAAAGGGGTAGGCATTTATGTCCAAAGAAAAAACTTTAAGTGTCGATCCGAAAAAGAAACGTCTGCAAACCCAGATTTTGGTTATTGCGATTGTCGTCGCAGCATTTGTAGTCTGCCACTTTATTACAGGTGGCAGATTACTTGCTCCGAATAATCTGCGTACAATTCTGACACAGGTTACATATCCAATGATCGTTGCACTGGGAATGATGTTTATTTTTACGGGCGGTATGATCGATTTATCTATAGGAGCACAGGCTATTTTAGCAGGTAACGTGGCAGCAGTACTGGTAGAAGATTTCGGACTTGGTTATGCAGGTCTGATCATCGGAGCAATCGTTGCCATGATCATTTGCGAATTACTGAGTGCATCCTGTTCCGTATTCTTGGGAATTCCGTCCTGGGTAGCAGGACTTGGTGCGGCATTGGTATTTGAGGCAATTGCAACCATTTATGTCGGCAACCGTGCAAAAACAGCCGGAGCAGCCGTTGTATATCTGAAACATTGTCAGGCACTGGGAAAATTCCCGACAATCTTTATTATCGCGATTGCGGTATTCGTAGTCGCATGGTTTATCTTTAACCGCACAAAACTTGGTTTTAACCTCCGTGCCATCGGTGGTGGCGGAGAAGTCGCAGAAGCAATGGGTATCAACAGAGTAAAAACTATCATGCTTTCTGCCGCAGTTGGAGCAGTTATCATCTCCATCGGCGTAATCACACAGCTTTCCTATACCGGACGTTTTACCACATCCGCAGGTATGGGATCCTTAAGTGGTATCTTCAAATCACTGGCTGTTATCCTGATCGCAGGTTCTTTCTCCCGTATCTATAATGATGCCGTAGGATGTGTGATCGGAGCATTTATTGTAGCTGGATTGTTTAATGTATTGACATTGATGGGTGTTCCGTCAGGTACAGGCCAGGACGTATGTCTGGGTATGGTAGTACTTGTATGTGGTATCCTCTCATCTTTGGGATATAAGGGGGTTATGAAGTAATGGCAGAAGAGATGTTACGAATCGAAGGTGTCAGCAAAAGCTTTGGACCGACCTTAGCAAACAAAGATATCAACCTGGTTCTGGAAAAAGGTGTTCTCCTTGGTCTTGCAGGTGAGAACGGATCCGGAAAATCCACACTGGCTTCCATGGTATGTGGAATGCAGAGTAAGGATTCAGGTAAATTTTATAAAAATGGTGAAGAATATGATCCACACTCTCCGAGTGATGCGGCAGCACATGGCATTGCCATGGTCGTACAGGAACTTGGAGTAGTAGGAAATCTGCCGGGAATCGTAAATATGTTCCTTGGCAAGATGGATAAATATAAAAAAGGGCCTGCAGTAGATCTGGCAGCTATGAACAGAGATGCTGAGGCAGTGTTTGAAAAATGGCATCTGCCGAAAGTTCCGCTGGATGTACCAGCCGGCACACTTTCTATCGAGCAGAGAAAAATCATGGAGCTGGCAAGAGCCCTGATCACAGATCCGGATTTCCTGGTTCTGGATGAAATTTCCCAGGCGTTATCCCAGGATAACCGCCAGGTACTGTATAAATTTATCGAGCAGTTCAAATCCCAGGGAAGAACCATTCTGATGGTTACCCATGACCTGGAGGAAATGGTAGAAATCTGCGATCAGATCGCAGTCCTTCGAGATGGTGTCATTGTAGAGTGCAAAGATGCCAAAGAGTTTACCATGGATGAACTGAAACGTCAGATGATCGGTCGTGAGGTATCCGGTGACTATTACCGTGATGACCAGAAAGAGCAGTATGAGAATGAAGTGGTACTGGAAGTCAGAGATCTGACAATTGAAGGAAAATGCGAGCATATTTCCTTTGATGTACATAAAGGAGAAATCCTTGGTGTCTGCGGACTTTCTGATGCAGGTATCCATGAACTTGGAAGTGCTATTTATGGTCTGGAACATCATGATGGAACCGTACGGGTCAAAGCATCCGATACGTTATTAAAACATCCGGATGATCTGGTAAAGACAAAAGGTGCATACCTTTCCAAAGACCGTGATGCAAATGGTCTGATGCTGGATGCGGGAATCGGTGCAAATCTGATCATTCCGTCTCTGGTAGAATTGTCAGGACCGGTGGGATTCTTAAGTCCAAAGAAAACACGAGCACTGGCAGAAAAAGCTTCTCAGGCATTCGAGATCAAATCTTCCGGTTTGAATCACATCGTACGTCGTCTGAGCGGTGGTAATAAACAGAAAGTAAACTTAAGCCGCTGGCTGGTCAAAGATCTGGATTATATCATCCTTGACTGTCCGACCCGTGGTGTAGATATCGGTGTCAAAGCTTATATCTACAGTGTATTAAAGAAAGCAAAAGCAGAAGGAAAGGCAATCATCATGATTTCCGATGAGCTTCAGGAAGCAATGGGTATGTCTGACCGGATTATGGTTATGAAAGATCATAAATTCGCTGCAATGCTTTCCAGAAACTGTGATTTCACAGAAGAAAAAATGATGGAGGTAATGCTGTAATGAAAACTAAAAAAATGCGTTTTGATATTAACACATGGCTTCCGATTATCATTTTCGTACTGATTCTGGTTATTTTCAGTGTTGTAACTGGCGGAGCATTGCTGAATTCAAGAAATATTCTGAATATCTTTAACCAGTCTGTAGCAACGATCCTTGCAGGTCTCGGAATGTTATTTGTAGCAGCTATGGGTAGTACTGATATCAGTACCGGTGTAGTTGTAGCCCTGGCAGGATGTTTCGGATTAATGGGTGCACAGGCATCCGGAAACTCTCTGGTATTTATCATCATCTCTATCCTGATCGGTATCGGATCCGGTCTCTTGCTTGGATATGTAAATGCAAAGAGAAAAGTAAATTCCTTTATGGCATCCCTGGCTTTGATGATGGCTTGGCGTGCAATCGTAAACCTTGTTCTGAGTAACAAAGCATACTATCTGCCGGATAATCTGTATGTACTGGACAGACCGGTAGTCAAAGGAATTATTCTGGTAGCAATCGTACTTGTAATCATCTACATCTGGAAATTTACCAGATTCGGTAATTATGTCAGAGGTATTGGTGAAAACGAAGTTGCTATGAAATATGCCGGTGTCAACGTAGACAGAGTAAAAATCCTGGCATTTGTAATGTCTGGTCTTCTGGCAGCAGTTGCCGGTATCTTTACCGTCGTTCGACTTGGTGGAACAAACAACACCATGGGATCCGGTTTTGAAATGAAAGTTATGATGGCGCTGTTCATCGCAGGTATCCCGGTACAGGGTGGTGAAGGTTCCAAAGTATACAAATTATTATTCGGTGCTCCGACCATCATCATGCTGGAGAATGGATTAGTTCTCTGTGGACTGGATGCAGGAGTGACACAGCTGGTTCGTGGTCTGGTACTGCTTGGAGCGGTTTGTCTGACAAGTCAGCTTGCCAAGAGAATGGCTTATGTAGGTCAGGAAGGTGCTCATAATCAGAAAGAGAACGCAGCGGAGACAGCTGTAGAAAATGGAGGAAAATAAATCATGAAAAACGGAAAATTACAGGTAGGTATCATCGGTTGTGGTGGTATCGCTAATCAGAAACATTTACCGGCTCTGAAAAATCAGGCAGACAAAGCAGATATGGTTGCTTTCTGTGATATCTTAATTGACAGAGCAGAGAAAGCTGCTGCTGAGTATGGTGTAGAAGGTGCAAAAGTATACGAGGATTACCATGAATTATTAGCTGATCCGGAGATCGATGTAGTACATGTACTGACACCAAACGTAGCTCACTGCCCGATCACATGCGACGCATTTGCAGCAGGCAAACATGTAATGTGTGAGAAACCAATGGCACACAACACAGAGTCCGCTCAGAAAATGATGGATGCATGGAAAAAATCCGGCAAGAAATTCACAATCGGATATCAGAACCGTTTCCGTGTTGATACACAGACATTACACAAAGCTTGCGAAGCTGGTGAATTTGGTGATATCTACTTTGCAAAAGCACATGCAATCCGTAGAAGAGCCGTTCCGACATGGGGTGTTTTCCCGGATAAATCCAAACAGGGCGGCGGTCCTCTGATCGATATCGGAACACATGCATTAGACATCACATTATGGTGCATGAACAACTACAAACCGGTATCCGTTATGGGTTCTGTATTTGAAAAACTCGGACATTCCGAGCTTGCTACACAGGGTAACATGTTCGGTGCATGGGATCCTGAGACATACGAAGTAGAAGATTCCGCATTTGGATTCATCAAATTCGAGAACGGTGCAACCATTTTCCTTGAGTCTTCCTGGGCAATCAATATGAAAGATTCCAGAGAAGCAGCTTGTACACTCTGCGGTACAAAAGCAGGTGCTGAGATTGTTGGAGCTATGTCCGGCGGCGGAGCAAGCAGCGGACGTGAGTATGATCTGATTGTAAACGGAACCTATCACGGACAGCTCGTTGAGCAGAAACTTTCCGAGGGCGGTACAATCGCATTCTTCGAGGGCGGATCTTCTGAGCCGAAAGATCTTGAGTGCGAGCAGTGGTTAAACTGCATTATCAACGATACAGAGCCAGTTGTAAAACCGGAGCAGGCATTCGTTGTAACACAGATTCTGGATGCTATCTATGAGTCTGCACGTACAGGTAAAGAAGTACTTCTGAATCAGTAAGATCAGAAAAATTGGTTACAGCTGTGGATATGCCGGGAGACCAGGCATGTCCACGGCTCCCTTTCATAAATAAAAATACGAGGAGAAAATGCAATGAAATTAGGATTTGTAAGTGCTATTTTAGATCAGAGCAACTACGAAGAAATGATGGATATCGCATCCGACCTTGGTTTTGAGTGTGTGGAAGTCGCATGCTGGCCACAGGGAAAAGCAGAGCGTCGTTACGCTGGTGTTAGCCATATCGATGCAGAGCGTGTGCTGGAAGATGAGGCATATGCAAAACATATTTTAGATTATGCAGCAGAAAAGAACGTAGAGATTTCTTCTCTTGCTTATTATCCGAATACTTTGGACCCGGATCTGGAGAAACGTCAGGCAGCCGTTGACCATCTGATGGCTCTGATTAAAGCAAGTGCAAAACTTGGCATCAACATGGTTACAAGTTTTATTGGTCGTGACCAGTCCAAGACAGTAGAAGAGAACCTTGAAATTGTAAAAGAGGTATGGCCTCCAATCATCAAACTGGCAGAGGAGCAGGGGGTAAAAGTGGCAATCGAGAACTGCCCGATGCTCTTTGGTGCAGATCAGTGGCCAGGCGGACAGAACCTGATGACCACACCGGCAAACTGGAAGAAAGTATTTGAGATTCTTCCGAGTGATAATTTTGGTATCAACTACGATCCTTCCCATTTTGTATGGCAGATGATCGATTACATCAAACCAATCTATGAGTTTAAGGATAAAATCTTCCATGTTCATTACAAAGATATCAAAGTATATCCGGACAAACTGCAGGAAGTTGGAATCATGGGTTATCCGCTTGATTTCATGTCTCCGAAGCTTCCGGGATACGGTGATGTGGACTGGGGCAAATATGTATCTGCTTTAACAGACATCGGATACGATGGATACACCTGTATCGAAGTCGAAGATAAGTTCTTCGAAGGAAGTCAGAAAAAAGTATTAGACAGCTTAAAACTCAGCAAACGTTACATGACACAGTTTGTTATCTAATAATTATAAAAGCAAATGGAGGAAGCGAGTATGAATCTTAGATTTGGTATTATCGGATATGGTTTTATGGGACATGAGCATATGACGTTATTATCCGATTTTGATGGCATTGATGTAATCGCTATCTGTGACCGTGAAGCTGACCAGATGAACGATGCACCGGAAGGAGTTGCAAAATACACGGATGCAGCAGATCTTCTGGCAAGAGATGATATCGATGTTGTTATTATTTCTGCAAACAATAACCAGCATCTGAAACTGGTAAAAATGGCAGCAGCCGCAAAGAAAAACATTATCTGTGAGAAACCGGTAGCACTGTCCATTCCGGATCTGGAAGAGATGGAGAAAGCCGTTGCAGAGAATGGTGTGAAATTTACGGTACATCAGCAGAGAAGATTTGACCCGGATTACCGTACAATGAAAAACGTATTTGATTCTGACGAACTGGGTGACATCTACACCGTTCAGACCGGTCTGTACGGATATAACGGAAATATGCATGACTGGCATATTTACCCGGAACAGGGCGGCGGTATGATGTATGACTGGGGCGTACATCTGATTGATCAGATGCTTTACATGATCCCGGGCAAGATCACATCCGTATTTGCAGATGTGAGAAACGTCATCAATGAGCAGGTAGATGATTACTTCAAAGTATTACTGATGTTTGAAAACGGTATTACCGCAGAAGTAGAACTTGGTACTTACTTCCTGAAGGATGAAGACAAATGGTTCGAGCGTCACTGGTTCATGGGTGGCAATAAAGGATCCGCTTATGTGGACGGTTTCCATCCGGAAGGAAAAATCGTACATACCGCACATCTGCTTCAGAATGCAGGCCATGGCCGTACAATGACAGCAGCCGGCCCGACAAGATCTTTTGGTCCGCCAAGTGAGGGGCTGATCCTGAGCAAAGATATCGAGATCGCTCAGACAACACATCGTATGTATTTTGAAAACTATGTCAAAGCATACCGTGGAGAAGAAGATTTCCTGGTTAAGATTCCGGAAGTAAAACGTGTATTAAAAGTTATGGATGCAGCAAGACTGTCCGCAAAGACAAGAAAATCTGTAGATTTTGAGGCATAAGTAAACCTGAAGAGACAGGTGCTTTGTGCGTACCTGTCTTTTTTGTACTCAAAAACAGGTAAAAATACGGGTTTTTCGCCGTTTTTTGGTAAAAAAGGAGATGTAAAAAACATGGATTTCGTGGCATATAATGAGATTCTGATCTGTGAAAAACCGATCAGAAATGAGATAGTAGCAGGCAAAAAAATCGGATACACATTTGAAATTCGTTATCCATCCTATCGGGGATGTTATCTGAGCTGTATCGAAGATCTGAAGTTTGAGATAGACGGACAGGAGATTGCAAAAGAAAAGATTGCTTTCAGTCTGAACGGAAAGGAATTTACAATTTCAGACCTTCCGGAACTGAATCATGAGTACTGGTATGTAATGAAACCGGCGACCATCCGGGTGCAGCAGATCGGTGGAATTGCACCGGGAGATCATACACTTCGTGTATACATGAAACACAGAGTGCCATATACCGGATATTTTGGACAGTATCTGACACTGATCAGTGACCGCACAGAGACACTGGCAGCTGAGCAGTAATACAGATATGTGACATTTCGAAAGAATTTCTGCCCAATATACAGATAATGTATGGAGACAGAAATTCCCAGGAAGATTTAGAGGAAAGATAGGAGAGTAACGATATGAATACAGATATTAAAATAGGTGTATCCCTGTATAGCCTGTCCACGGAATTCATTCACGGAACACTGGACCTGGAAGGCTGTCTGAAGGCAGTACATGATATGGGATATAAAGGAATCGAACTGGTTGCGGCACAGATGGTTCCGGATTATCCATTCCCATCCGATGAATGGTTATATAATCTGCGTGGACTGCTGGAAAAATACGAGCTGGAACCGGTATGCTGGTCCGCTTATATCGATATGGGCACAAGAAGTGACCGTGATATGAATGAGGAAGAAATTATCCAGTGTACATTAAATGATCTCGTTTATGCCAAAAAGGCAGGATTTCCAATGGTTCGTACCCAGCATGCTATTTCACCGAAGATTTTCCGTAAAATGATCCCGTACTGCAAAGAACTGGATATGAAACTGACCATCGAAATGCACTGGCCGCATCATCCGGATGTACCGGTATGGAAAGAGTATTTTGAGATTATGAAAGGCGAAGGAAAAGGATATCTCGGTTTTGTACCGGATTTCTCCATTTTCCAGGAAATGCCCCATGAACTTTATCTGCGTCAGGCCGTTGAATTTGGCTGTCGTCCGGAGAAACTGGATGAGATCGTGAAAATTCATGCTGCCGGCGGAGATATGGACAGAATCAACAACGGCGATTATACAGAGATCGAGAAACATTATGCGGAGGAAATGTTTGGTAAATTCAATCATCCGGCAAAAGTGGAGCAGTTAAAAGATGTCATGGACTGCATTTTTTACATTCATGGCAAATTCTATTATCTGGATAACGATGAACATGATCCATGCATTCCGTATGAGACACTGATTCATGCACTGGTAGAAAATGGGTACAAAGGTTGCATTGCCAGTGAATTTGAAGGACATCATTTTTACTCTGATGTCAGCTGCGTGGAACAGCTGGGACATTTTGTGGCAATGGTAAATCATATGCTGGAGCAGGAAGCATAAGAACTGATCGTTGAAAGAAGCAAATTTATATAAAAAGGAGGACATATAATCATGAGTATTGAGAAAGGAACTCCGAGAAGAGGTATCTGCTTATACAGCTATCATAACCTTCTTGGAAAAACAATGACACTGGATGATGCTTTCGAGGAAATGGCTGATACAGGAGCAACCTGTTTCGAATTTCTGACAAGTTATATTCCGAATTATCCGAATCCGTCACCGGAATGGGTAGATCATTACTGGAGACTGTGCGAGAAATACAATATGCAGCCGTCCGAACTGGGACACTGGGCTGAGAATCATCTGCATCGTGGAAAAGGAATGTCTGATGATGAAGTAGTAGAAGAGTTAAAACAGGATTTCCGTCTGGCTCATCTGCTTGGATTTAAAGCACTTCGTACTAAAATCACATGTACAAATGAAATCTGTGATCCGGAACCGGGCTGGCAGAATTACATTGAAAAAGCACTTCCATATGCAGAAAAATATGATGTTCGTATGCAGAATGAAGTACATCTTCCGACCACACTTCATACACCGCATATCCGCGATGAATATCTTGATTTTATCCATCGTACAAAAACATCTCATTTTGGCTTTAATATCGACTTTGGTACTTTCCAGTACAAAGCAGCCAAAGGAATGGAAGATATGGCATGGTTAAATTTTGATGACATTACCAAACCGGAAGAAATCGTTGATTTCCTTCCATACAGCTATGTATGCCATGCAAAATTCACTTACATGAACGAGAACTTTGAGGAAGAGACCATTCCGTATCCGGAAGTCATCAAACTGATGGTAGATAACGGATGGAGTGGAGATCTGCTTTCTGAGTATGAAGGCGGTATCCGTTTCCATGCAGAAGAAGGTCCGGACAAATTCGCTCAGGCAATGGTAGAGATTCCGGAACAGGTTCGTCGTCACCAGATCATGCTTCGCAACATTCTGGGATACTAAGAGAAGGAGGATAAGATTATGGTAGAATTTCAGCCAATTCAGCAGCGTGGTTTTCACAATACATATGATGAGAACGGAGAAATCGATGGATTCGAGTTCAAATTCGTTCCGAAATATTATAAAGGATACTGGTTTACACAGTGCCGTTTTGGTAATGTGGTTGTAGACGGTGAAGTATTTGACCGTGATGATCTGATCCTTGTATATGACGGTATTGAGTACAGCAGAGAAGAAATGTTTGATCTGCACAAATACTGGCAGTTCCGTACACCATTAACATATCGTATCAAAAAGAAAGGCGGACTTTCCATCGGATATCATGATGTGAGCCTGCAGTTCGGCTGGGTATTAAATTACAATGGTGCCTTAGAGAAAGAATTTGACGGAAGCGGTATGGGAAATATGGCTCATATGTTTGGCGTTGATAACGAAAGAAGAATGCTTCTGTGTAAGTAAAATATCTGTGAAAAACAGAGAAAAAAATAAAACAGACGGGGATATCAGCTGCAAAGCGGACATTCCTGTCTGTTTTGGGTTCCCGGTATAGATATACGATATGTATGCTGAGATATCAGGTACAGTGTTTTTTTAAAAATTCAGTATGAACTGGAAAAAAGATTCTGAGTTTACATATATACCAGTTACATCAGTAGAAAAGGACAGAGATAGAAGAATGAGAGCAGCATATTTTACAGATTTTATCGATTCGTTGGAAATGGAACAGAAACGTTTGGAAAAAGTAAAGAAGGCATCCGGGACGGATCATCTGGTGGCGGTCATGAGCGGAACTTATCTGCAAAATGGTCAGCCGGCCAGAGAAAACATGGCATCCAGAATGGAAAAAGCCAGACAAGTCGGTGTGGAGCAGACACTGGAATTGCCGTTATATACCTGCCTGTCCAGTGTCGGAATCTATGGATACAGTGCATCCAATCTGCTTACCAATGCAGAGGATATTGACCTGCTTGTGCTGGAGACAATCGATGCATCTTATGAACAGCTGCTGGAAATCACTTATCTGCTGATACGAAACGAAAAGGATTTTCAGAAACAGCTTACAGCGTATAAAAAAAGCGGTATGACATTTTATCAGGCTCAGGCAAAAGCGATTGGAGACAGAGTGGAGGGCGGAGAACAGATCATGCTGCATCCGAGAAATGTACTGGCAGTGGAATGCATCAAGTCACTGAAATATATGTACAGCAGCGTAAAGACTGTCTGTATCCCGGAGATATCTGAATTTTGGAAAGAACAGGGTTGGGACGAAGAATGGACAGAAAAATTGCGGGAGCGGATCATGCAGCCGGAACAGGTGCTTTCTGACACTTATGGTGGCTATGAACGCAGAAGCCAGACAATGCTGGCAAAGCGTGAGGAATATGCTGATTTTGATCAGTTTGCAGCTTTAATTGCAGCGGAAACACATGAACTGGTGGAAATCCGGAAATATTTTCTGCGTCTGATTTTAAAAATCCGGAAACTGGATGTCATTCACTGGCAGCTGAGAGATTTTTCCGCAGGTGCGCAGTGGACGAAATTGAAATAATAAAGTAAAATAACAGGAGAAGAATGAAGATGAAACGTACAAATAAAGAAGTAGTAGAATATTTTTATGAGCGTGTATTTAATGCAGGAGATTTTTCTGAACTGGATGATCTGATGTGGGATGATTACAAACAGCACTCCCCGGAAGTTGCAGATGGTAAGGAAGGATTCATTGAATTTTTCAAGGAATTCCTTCAGGGACATCCGAAGACAACAACGATCCAGTGTCTGGAAGACGGAGATCTGGTATGTATGTTCTTCAAATGTGAGATGGACGGTGGTGTCGTTGTCAAAGTATTTGATCTGTATCGTCTGAGAGACGGAAAACTGGCAGAACACTGGGATTGCACCATGCGTGTGGACAACATGGAATGCAATAATCCAAACGGACAGTTTTAAATTCCTGTTTAGGTAAGTTTGGTGGCTAAACGGGAGGTAGCGAAGACGAAATCGGAGAATCTTTCCTCAAACGCTAAACGTTCACTACCCTCACTTCGCAAGGTTTCATCGCGCTCACTCCCGCTCTCCTATAGAAGCTGGTCGGCTCCCGTTCGCGCAAAACCTTGTGAAGATCGGTCGTTCACTTAATCGCTTATTGAGGAAAGATTCTCCGATTTCGTCATTCCAGTTACGGAATTAAGCCACCAAACTTGCCTGGCACACTGTGCCACGCGAGTATTCACACAGCGAAGAAATCACTGTTACGACTCGCGCATACCCAAGCAAATCAAATAATTTGCAGCATTACAAATGCTCACAAGTAATAAACATACAAGAAAAGATGAACAGTCTTATCATGATGGAGTGAAACTCCTTCCGTCAGACGATTCATCTTTTTTATTATGTATATCTGCGCGTGCGACACAGTGTTCGTAAACTTTCAGGCACGCGTAGTCTAACGGTGCCACGGTGTAAATGCGAAAAAGCTGGAATCAGAAATCGTCCGTGCCTGCATGGATTTCTGGTTTCAGCTTTTTCGCTTTCACCTAAACAGGAATTTACTCACCGATATGAAGGTATGGTTTCTTCAGCTCAGCCAGATTTTCTGTGCGTTTCTGAGTCATGGCACCATGTGCAATCTCATTTCTGTGCTCTAATTTGCCACCGTAGTTCATTCTGGAACGAAGCTGTTCTTCTTCGGAAAATGTATAGGTTGCTTTACCGTCTACCATCTCGATTTTTCCGTTGATACCGCAGATGGCACATTCTACCAGGTCAGTACCAGGTGTCACGCGAACCATGCTCTGGTGACAGACCGGACATGCATAATTGTCAGCACCACGCCATTTTGTACGCTCTTCATCTGTCTGAGCAGCCAGTGCATCGATAATATTCTGAGCCATCTTGTCCATACGCTCCATCTGAGCCGGAACGCCAAGAACGTGATCCACAGCCATTGCACCATAGTATACATGAGTATCAATGACATCGACACCTGCAGACATCATGGATTCATACATGATCGGAATGGTCATGATGGTCCAGTTCTCTGTCATAGCACCGCCAACGCCAACCAGTGCGCCTACACGCGGTTTGAATACACGTTCGTCCGGAAGCAGTTCATTGCCCTGAGCGATACGCTCTTTTTTTGCCTCTGTCAGGAATGCCAGATCGTGGGATGGACCGAAACGGTCGCAGAATGTCTTGAAGGTACCACTTGGAGATGTCTCGTATACCGGGGAACCAATGATGACAGCGTCTGCATCATAGTAAGCATCCTCTACAAGATGGAAATCATCTTTGAATACACAGGCACCGTTTGTTCTGCCTGACATGATTCCTACGACACATCCGCAGCAACCGATACATGGTTTGATCTCAAGGTCATCCGGTCTCATAAATTTGATCTCATGACCGGCTTCTTCACATTTTTTCAACACTTCTTTTAACATTACGTCAGTGTTGGACATCTTACGTCCAAAAGAGAGTGCAAGTACTTTTGCCATTGTAAAAATCCTCCTGAATGATGGATGAATGCTCAGAAGTTTATAAGATATATCTGTAAAAATCTGAGTGTACATCCTGATAAAATCTGTAAGTTTCTGTTCATTTCTGTATCCTTATGATACATGGAAATTACAAAGAAAGATATGGATAATTGAAATCAAGGATATGGACAAAACGAATGTAAAATGTGATCAGCATCGTGTTTTTGCAATGAGGTTATTGACGGAAGTCCCCAAAAGGAGAAGCGTGGATAAAATGTATAACGTCAAAATATAACTGACATATTTTGATGCTTTTTAGAGTAAATCACAGAATTGATAAAAATAGGTCAGAATCCGTTATGAAAAAGGCATGGCCTGCTATTTTTTGTACACTTCTTTCATGACATAATAAATACAACAGAAAGCAACACAGTAAAGGCTTAAAACATTATGGTAAATGGAAGGAGAAATGAAAAATGGCAACAGCAAAAGCAATACCATTGAGACTGAATTTTGTGGATGTAGTATGTGATGATTCTCTGAAACATCTGTATGTAAACGGAAAAAAAGCAGGCTGTCAGTTTGATGTGAGACTCAGCTATTACAGAGGACATTTCCTCTCAGTTATTGACAGACTGGAAGTTGAAATTGACGGAGAAAAGATCTCGCAGGAAGCAATCAGTTTCTGCCTGAGAGACGAAGAGTACGGCATTGCACAGCTTCACGATCTGGTTTCTGTATTCTGGCCGATTGCAGAACCGGCTACGATCAAAGTGTTGAAAAAGGGCGGATTTACGGCAGGTGAGCATGATATCAATTTTATTCTGTATTTCAGAAGTCCATATATGATAGTTGGCCCGGATTTGTATATGCCAATCGACAGCTGCGGAAGAAAAGTACTGACATTAGCTGAAATTTAGGAGGAGAACAAGATGAGCAAGATAAAATTAGGTGTTACATTATATTCGTTTTCCACAGAGTACTGCAAAGGAATCATGACGTTGGAAGACTGCATTCGTACGGCGAAAGAACTTGGCGCAGAGGGATTCGAAATTGTTGCAACCCAGATGATACCATCTTATCCGTTTATCAGTGATAAGTTTCTGGGAGAATTTCAGGCAATCTGCAGAGCTTATGATATGGAAGCGATCTGTTATGGAGCCAACATGGACTGCGGACTTCGTGGAGATCGCAGACTGAACGATGATGAAATGCTGGATATGGCGATCAGAGATCTGAAAAATGCACATAAAATGGGATGTAAAGTAATTCGCGAGCAGTTCCTGATCGGACCGGAAAACCTGGTGCGGCTGGCACCTTATGCGGAGGAATACGACATCAAGGTCGGCATCGAGATTCATAATCCGGATTCTCCAATTACGCCTGCAATTCAGGAATTTCGTCAGGCCATCAGCGAAAGCGGTTCAAAATACATTGGTTTCGTACCGGATTTTGGATGTTTCGCTACCAAGCCGAACAAACCAAACTGGGATCAGGCCCTGGCAAAAGGTGCAGATGTCAAATTGTTGGAGATGGCACGGGATATGAAATATGAAGAAGTACCTTATGAGAAAGCAATAGAGCAGCTGAAGGCAGCCGGTGGAAAAGAAGCAGAGTTGTATTGTATGCAGGATATGTACAACTTTATGAAATTCCAGAAAGATATCAGCAAAGAGTTACAGGGGCTTCGTGAAATTCTGCCCTATTGTTTCCATATGCATGGCAAATATCATTATGTATATGAAAATCTGGAAGAATCAGCGATTCCATATGGAGACATTCTGGATGTAGTGAAAAATTCAGATTATGATGGTTATATTGTTTCTGAATATGAGGAGTATAATTCAGATCATTCCATTGAGATGCTGCGTCGCCATCTGAAAATGATGAAAAATTTAATAAAATAAACAAATGGTTTCATTCAGAACAGAAATATGTCAGCAAAATCATTTGTCAGATGCACAATCGCCCCGATCACAGAAACGGTCCGGGCGATTTGCTTATATGCCAGAAATTTTGTCACAGAAGTGCAGATATGGTACAATAAAAACATGAGTGAGATGATCGGAACAATGTCCGGAAAAATCAGGGGGGAACGGGAAAAGTGACAGAATTAAAATATATGTATTCTATGATGCAGGTTCGAATTGACAGATCCGGAGAATGTGCATATTGTGATGAAATTCAGATACTGTTGGTTCTGGATGGAAAAATGACGATGAACCTGAATGGGAAAAGAATGGAATTATTGTCGGATGATCTGGTTTTTTTGAATATTGGTGACAGATATTCTTTTTCCTGCAGCAAAAATATCTTTTTTGTCAGTGTTACCTATCCAGGGGAACAGCTGGCAGAGTGTGCGGAAGAGCAGCTGGTACTGGTTTCGGACCCGATGTCTCAGGAACCGGAAAGATGTAATGAAATCAAAAGTATGCTGCAGTCTATGCTGACGAATTACTGGAAACTGGAACAGAAGATGGAGCGGGCCTCAATTTTGCTGACAGAAATAAAAGCACAGTATTATCAGTTACTGGAATTTTTGATGCAGCACTACAGATGCAGTGATCTGTCTGGCAGAGCAAATTCGCAGAATGAGGATGTACGGATGCATCAGATCAGTCTGTATGTGCATCATAATTATGCAAAAGCGGTCAGTCTGAAGGAACTGGCCGGACAGCTGTATCTGTCAGAGGGATATCTGTCACGGTATGTGAGACAGAAATTTGGAATGAAATTTTCGGATTATGTGAAGAAAATCCGTCTGTCACATGCGAGGGAAGATTTACAGCATACAGAAAACAGCATTACGCAGATTATCTATGAAAGCGGTTTCTCCAGCCCGGGATTTTTCTACCGGGAATTTAAAAAGAAATATGGAATGTCACCGATGGAATATCGGGAACAGCGTGTGTCTGCTGCAGGGACAGAAGATAACAGGCAGGAAAAGGCAGCGCGTCTGGAGCAATATATCAGACCGTCTGTGAGGGAGCAGAACAGATCCGACCACACATCCAGAAGCATATATGTTTTTGTGGAGCAGCTACAGAAAAATAGCAGACAGACGCAGACGATGATCAATATAGGTCGTGCAGCAGATCTGCTTGACCGTGAGATGCAGGAGCATTTGCGTATTTTACAGAGAAAATGTCAGTTTGATTATGTCCGTATCTGGGATATTTTTTCCAGAGACCTGATGATTGATATTGCGCATGTGCAGGGAGCGTATAATTTCCGTAAACTGGATCAGGTGCTGGATCTGATACTGGAATTACATATGATTCCGTTTCTTGATCTGGATAAAAAAGAACAACGTGTTAATGCTGATGTCAATGATACAATGATATATGAAAAAGGAACGGTTATGTTTGACAGTCTGGGGGCGTGGCAGAGACTGTGGTCATCTGTGCTGACACACTGGCTGGAACGTTATGGAAGAGAATGTCTGGAAAAATGGAAAGTGGAAGTGTGGTATGGTGGTTATCAGATTAGTGGATGTTCCGTACAGGAGAGCTTTTTTCAGATTTTTGCTGAGACCGGAAGACTGATGAAGGAAAAAATACCGGGCATGCAATTGGGAGGTCCCGGGATATTTCCGGGATGTATGTCAGACCAGACGGAAAATCACTTTTTCCGGCAATGGGCGGCACAGGATATGATCCAGCCTGATTTTATATCAATGATGGAATATGATTATGTGGTGAATGAACCTGAAAATCGTCCAGTGGATGGAACCGGAATGGAACGGATGGAAGAACAGAACGGATTCCGTCAGAAAAGCACCAATCCTTCTGTACTTTCGGACCGGATAAAACGTCTGAGAGATTGGATGCAACAGTCTGGATTTGAACAGGCAGAAATCTGCATCAGCGAATGGAATAAGACCGTATCAGACCGGTGCAGTCTGTCAGATTCCTGCTATCAGGGAGCCTATGTACTGAAAAATCTGTGTGATATTCGAGGTATGGTTGATGTGATCGGATATCAGAGTGGAACTGATATGATGTCGGAATTTTATGATTCTAATGCATTTTTATTTGGCGGAAAAGGCATTCTGACCAGAGATAAAATTATGAAACCGGCCGGAGTGGCTTTCCAGTTTATGAAAGAATTGTATGAGACTGCTGATCTTGGAAATGAGCATGGAATGATTACAACGGATGGAAAGGGAAACTGGGCAATCGCATGTCACAATATGAGACCACTGAGTCAGTTTTATTACTATTCAGCTGAAAATCAGATAAATAAGGAAACGGTCAGAAAATGTTTTGCTGATCAGAACAGGAAACAGTTGCAGATCTGTCTGGAAGGTGTACAGGATGCGACCTGTCAGATCCGGATCTTGCGGGTGAATGATAAATCCGGAAGTATCATGCAATTGTGGGAGCAACTGGATTTTGCAAAAAATCTGTCAAATGAGGATATGGAATATCTGCAACGATGCTGTCAGCCCAAGGTGGAACGTTTTCATCAGAATACAGAGAAAAATGGTCTGCAGTTTACGCTGGAACTGGAACCAAATGAAATTGCACTGATACAGATCAGGAGTATGTTGACGCACAGACAGGCTCTATGATATGATAGCACAAGATTAGAAAATATGTTCGATAGTGAGACAGGCATGCGAAAAAGAATCTGTTATGCGTTGCATGACGCGCATTTGACAGCAAAATGTTATGGCATTTTTGCATTACAGAAAAAGATGTGCGTGTCTGAAAGTCAGGTGGGAGGCAGCATGGACAAATATGATTTGCTGAATGCACAGCAGCAGGAAGCGGTTTTTCAGACGGAAGGACCGGTGCTGGTACTGGCGGGAGCCGGTTCCGGCAAGACAAGGGTTCTGACGCACAGAACGGCTTATCTGATAGAAGAAAAAGGTGTGAATCCATATCATATTATGGCAATTACATTTACGAATAAAGCAGCAGCGGAGATGCGGGAACGAATTGATGATCTGGTGGGATTTGGCTCGGAGAGTATCTGGGTGTCCACATTTCATTCCAGTTGTGTGCGGATCCTGCGCAGATACATTGATCGTCTGGGATATGACAACCGTTTTACGATTTATGATGCAGATGATCAGAAAACGGTGATGAAAGAGGTATGCAAGCGTCTGCAGATTGATACGAAGAAGACGAAAGAGCGGGCACTTTTAAATGTGATTTCATCGGCAAAAAATGAGCTGATTTCGCCGGAAGAATTTACTCTGCGGGCAGCAGGTGATTATGCCAAGCAGAAACAGGCACAGGTATACCGGGAATATCAGCAGACGCTGAAGAAAAATAATGCCCTTGATTTTGATGATCTGATCATGAAATGCGTGGAATTATTTAAAAATGATCCGGAAGTACTGGATTCTTATCAGGAGCGTCTGCGTTATATTATGGTGGATGAGTATCAGGATACGAATACGGCTCAGTTTGAGCTGGTGCGCTTACTTGCATCCAAATACCGCAACCTCTGTGTGGTGGGTGACGATGATCAGTCTATTTATAAATTCCGGGGAGCTAACATTCATAATATTTTAAATTTTGAGCAGTATTTCCCGGATGCGAAAGTCATCAAACTGGAGGAAAATTACCGTTCCACCCAGAATATTCTGGATGCAGCCAATGCCGTGATCAGAAATAATGTGGGAAGAAAAGCAAAAGCGCTCTGGACCCAGCAGGATGCCGGTGACAAAATCGAATGTAAAGATTTTGATACCGCTTATGATGAGGCGGAATATATCGCTCACAGCATCAATTCCTTTGTGCGGAAGGGTGTTTTTTCCTATGGAGACAGTGCAGTTCTGTATCGTACCAATGCACAGTCCCGACTTCTGGAGGAGCGTTTTGTACGGGAAAATATTCCCTACAAGATTGTCGGTGGTGTCAACTTCTATGCCCGAAAGGAAATCAAAGACCTGCTCAGTTATCTGAAAACCATTGATAATGCGCAGGATGATCTGGCGGTAAAACGAATCATTAATGTGCCAAAGCGTGGCATTGGCGCAACGACAATTACAAAAGTACAGGATTATGCAGATGAAAACGGTATGAGCTTTTATGCGGCATTAAAACAGGCGGAGGATATTCCGAAACTGAGCAAAGCAACGGCGGCAAAGATCCGACCATTTGTAACATTTATTCAGACACTGCGCAGCAAACTTCCATATATCAGCCTGGAGCAGCTGATGGATGAAATTATAGAAGATACCGGTTATGTGGCAGAACTGGATGCGGAGGGCACGGATGAGGCCAGAGCCCGTATCGAGAATATTGATGAGTTGATCAGTAAGATTGTTGCCTATGAGGAAAATGAAGAGCATCCGATGCTGAGTGGATTTCTGGAAGAAGTGGCACTGATCGCGGATATTGATAATCTGGAAGAAGGCAGTGATTATGTGGTATTGATGACACTGCACAGTGCAAAAGGTCTGGAATTCCCGAATGTCTATCTGGCTGGGATGGAGGATGGACTGTTCCCGAGCTATATGACGATCACATCTGACGATCCGACGGAAGTGGAAGAGGAGCGCCGTCTGTGTTATGTGGGAATCACAAGAGCCAGAGAACATCTGACACTGACAAGTGCCCGGGTGCGTATGACCAGGGGAGAGACGCAGTATCATAAAGTGTCCCGTTTTGTAAAGGAGATACCCAAGAGTCTGCTTCAGGGACAGGTGCGTGAGGATCGTCCACGGAAGGAAGAACCGATCAAGGATCTCGGTGCCGTGAAGCAGAATTTTGCCAGAAAACCGTATGGCAGCACTGCAGGTACATCAAAACCGGCGGGAGGAATGTCTTATTTTCAGTCTTACGGTCTGGGACAGAAAAAACCGCAGCAGTTTGGCGGAGGAACAAACCTCGGCAAACTGGCCTATGCAGAAGGTGACCGGGTGCGTCATGGAAAATTTGGTGAGGGCATTGTCAGACAGATTGTATCCGGTGGCAGAGACTATGAAGTTACCGTAGATTTTGATGATTTTGGTACCAAGAAAATGTTCGCATCGTTTGCAAAATTGCAGAAGGTATGATATACTTTACTATAACAATGAGCGGTATGAAGTGAGACAAAATTATGGTAATATATGACATATTGTACAGGTGAAACGGTCGATAATTACATACTGCGAGAGGGAAGCATCATATATGTATTAGAAGGAGTGAATGACATGAATAATGATTTAATCAGTATTGCAAAATTAAACGAGTTATTTTCCAAGAAGATCGACGAGGAAAGAAAGACAAAATTACTTTGGATTCTTGCCATCGTTGGAGCAGTTGCAGCTGTAGTTGTAGCAGCACATTATATTTACAAGTTCTTTGCTCCTGATTACATGGATGATTTTGAAGATGAATTTGAAGACGAGTTCGAAGATGACTTCTTCGATGATGAGGATGATGAATACGAAGAGGAAGACTAAGACTAAGCATTGATGCTGATTGGTACATAGAATGGGAGATACCCCCCCGCTTCTGCAGGCGGTGAGCAGCAAACCCTGTAATCTTTGTATCGACATGTAATTCGTATTGGAACGCCCACTCACAGATGCGAGTGGGCGTTTTTTAGATGATGAATTTATTGATAACATATTGGCAGATAATGTGATTGGTGCTTGCATGAAAGTGTATTTTCTATTATAAATTTTATATAGAAGTTGCTTTGAGATAGAACTCTAATTTGATAATAAATAGACGAAAACGAGTGAGGAAAAAAGATTGAAAAAAGGACAGATGTGCGAAGGCATTGTAGAAAAAGTGAAATTTCCAAATAAAGGAATTGTAAAAGTAGAAGACAGTGAAGTGACGGTAAAAAACACGCTTCCGGGACAGAACGTTTCGTTTGTGATCAACAAGAAGCGAAAAGGAAAGGCAGAAGGTCGTCTGCTGGAAATATTGAAAAAATCTGAACTGGAGCAGGAACAGGCAAACTGCCCACATTACGGAGTCTGTGGGGGATGTAATTATCAGACATTGCCTTATGAAGAACAGTTGAAATTAAAAGCCGGACAGGTACTGGAATTGATGAAAGTGGTGGTGCCGAATGCCGAAGATATTTTTGAAGGAGTCCGTAAAAGTCCGCGTCAGTTCGGCTATCGTAACAAAATGGAATATACTTTTGGAGATGAAGTCAAAGATGGTCCGCTGGCACTTGGTATGCATAAGCGCGGCAGTTTTTATGATATTGTGACGGTAGATGGATGCAAGATCGTGGATGATGATTACCGTAAGATTCTGGCTGTGACTGTGGAATACTTCAGAGAGCGGGAGATTCCGTTTTACCATCGCATGCGTCATGAAGGCTATCTGCGTCATCTGCTTGTGCGAAAGGCAGTAAAGACAGAAGAGATTCTGATTGATCTGATTACGACGACACAGGAAATCAGCACAGGAGAGAGCGGTATAGAAGAAAATATATTGTTGAATGGATGGAAAGAGCAGCTTCTGAGCCTGGAACTGGATGGCAGTATTGCCGGCATTCTGCATACAAAAAATGACAGTGTGGCTGATGCGGTAAAAAACGAAGGAACGGAAATTTTATATGGTCAGGATTATTTTTATGAGGAATTACTGGGGCTGAAGTTCCGGATTTCTCCGTTCTCCTTTTTCCAGACCAACTCTCTGGGTGCAGAGGTGTTGTATCAGACTGCCCGTGAATATATCGGGGACAGCCTGGATGAAAAAGCAGACAAGATTGTATACGATCTGTACAGCGGAACCGGAACGATTGCACAGATTCTGGCTCCGGCAGCAAAACATGTGATCGGCGTGGAAATTGTAGAAGAAGCAGTGGAAGCGGCGAAAGAAAATGCACAGTTAAATCAGCTGGATAACTGCGATTTTATCGCCGGGGATGTATTGAAAGTGCTGGATTCCATCGAGGAAAAACCGGACTTTATAGTTCTGGATCCACCTCGTGAGGGAATTCATCCGAAAGCTCTGGAAAAAATTATCCGATATGGCGTAGATCGTATGATCTACATTTCCTGTAAACCGACCAGCCTGCAGCGGGATCTCGAGATTTTGCAGGCACAGGGATATCAGGTAGAGCGGATTTGCTGTGTGGATATGTTCCCTGGAACGGTGCATGTCGAGACGATATGTTCAATACATCGGAAAAATTCCTAGAAATCCTTTGTTTTCGGCACTTTGCGAGACATGTGGAGTTTTCCAGAACAAGGAAAAATGGGCGAAAAAAGCAGGTTGTAGATAGCATTGAGGTATCTGTTATTCTCCATATGGTGTAGGTGAACACATCAAAAAAGTGTAATATTTTTATCTAAATTTTTCAAAAAATGCTTATATTTAGAACTTTTTCTGAATATAGGCATTCTTTTTTTTGCTCAAAAGAAAGGAGAAAACTACGGTATGAAAAAAACTGATGAGATGTGTTCATTACATGGTAACTATCCGGGTGTAGATGTTATACAAGTCAAATTGGAGGATTTACATGAATTTAAAAATCATCCGTTTAAAGTTGAAAAAGATCAGGCATTATTTGAATTAAGGCAAAGCATTGAATCGGAAGGCATTTTGGTTCCTCTATTGGTAAGAAAAAGTTGTGACGGAGCCGGATATGAAATTGTTTCCGGGCATAGAAGAAAAGAAGCTGCATTATGGGTTGGTTTGGAGCGTGTACCAGTTATTGTAAAGGAGTTATCTGATGATCAGGCAATCATTGCGATGGTAGATAGTAATTTGCATAGAGAAAAAATTTTACCTAGTGAAAAGGCGTTTGCCTATAAAATGCGGCTGGAAGCAATGAAACACCAGGGAAAAGAAATAACTTTGGACCAGATTGGACCGAAGCCAGAAGAAAATGGTCTGCAGATCTATCCATTAAAAGTTGAACAGGGACAATTCGGGGAGATGATTATTGCTCCAACTGAAAAGAAAATTTTAAGTAGAAGTAATGAAATGCTTGCCCGAATGGTGGGAGAAAGTGCAACGCAAATTAAACGATATATCCGGCTGACGTATCTGATTCCAAAATTATTGGAGATGGTTGATCGGGAAGAACTTCCAATGGGATCCGCAGTGGATATTTCGTTTTTAAAAGAAGATGAGCAGTATGAGCTTTTTGCAGTTATGGATCTGGAACAGTGGGTGCCAACTGTTTCTCAAGCAAATCGGATAAAACGAATGAGTATGCAGGAAAAACTGGATATGGATCAGATATATAAGGTGTTTGAAGAAACACAAAACAGTCATAGAGAAATGATAAAAATACCGGTCGAACGAATACAAAAATTTTTCCCGAACAGTTACACACCGGAAAAACAGATACAGACAATAGAAAATTTGTTGAGTGAATGGTCAAAGAAACGTAACAGATCAAAAGATATGAGTTTATGAGAGGAAAAAGAAAATGTGTAAGGTTATTACAATTACGAACCAAAAAGGTGGATGCGCGAAAACAAATGTAACCGTTAATCTTGGAATCGGATTGGCCAGAGAAGGAAAAAAGGTTGCGCTGATCGACAATGATGCGCAAGGATCGTTAACCGCAAGTCTTGGGTATGAGGAGCCAGATGAACTGGATATTACTTTAGCAAATATCATGATGAATGCTATCAATGATGAAGAAAATGAACCGGAGTATGGATTTTTACAACATGGGGAAGGGGTTAGTTTTATTCCTGCAAATGTGGAATTATCCGGTTTGGAAATATCTCTGATCAATGTGATCAGCCGGGAAACAATTCTGCGGAGTTATATAGAAACCATACGTGATCAGTATGATTATATCTTAATTGATTGTGCACCAAGTCTTGGAATGTTGACGATTAATGCACTGGTCGCAGCGGATGCAGTGATTATTCCGGTACCAGCGGCATATTTACCGGTAAAGGGACTGGTTCAGTTATTAAAGACAATATCAATGGTAAAAAGGCGGTTAAACAGAAAGCTGCAAATAGAGGGTATTTTAATCACAATGGCAGACTTCCGTACGAATTTTGCGCGAGACATATCCGCTAAATTGCATGAAGCATATGATTCAACCGTTGGAATTTTTAAGACATATATTCCACAGTCTGTACGGGCGGCAGAGTGCGGTGCAGAAGGAATCAGTATCTATAAACATGATCCAAATGGAAATGCAGCAGATGCTTATCATAGATTAACGTTGGAGGTGTTGAGCCATGAAAACTAGAAGTGGCCAGAAAATCAAAATGACAAGTGTAGAGGAACTTCTGGGGGTAGCCAATGAAGAGGTGGCAACAGAAATAGAACTGAATCAGATTCAGAGTTTTCGCAATCATCCGTTTAAGGTTTTGGATGATGAAAAGATGCAGGATCTTGTAAACAGTATTCGTGAAAATGGGATCCTTACACCTGTTCTGGTGCGTCCGATAGATAATAATAAGTATGAAATGATATCTGGTCATTGCAGAATGCATGCAGCAGGACTACTGCAAATGAATGTAATACCGGCAATCATACGGGATATGTCAGATGAAGAAGCTGTTGTTAAAATGGTCGATTCTAATATCCAACGAGAAGAATTACTTCCGAGTGAAAAAGCCTTTGCATACAAGATGAAACTGGATGCCATGAAAAGACAGGCGGGACGACCGGCAAAAAATAATTCTGGTCAATTTGACCAGAATTTAGCAGGTAGGGTATCGAGAGATATATTGGCAAAAGAAGTTGGTGAAAGTTCAAAACAAATTCAACGCTATATTCGTTTAACAGAATTACAGCCCAAATTGCTTGATCTGGTGGATAGCAAGCGTTTGAATTTTACGGTTGCCGTAGATATTTCCTATATCGACAAAGAGATTCAAAACTGGCTTTATGATTACATTGATGCAAATGGGACAATCATACCAAATCAGGTCAAAACGCTGAGGAAAGCCATAGATAGCGGAACTGTTATGACACAACAGAAGATGGTCAGTATTTTGAATGAGTGCATAAAACCAAAGAATACAGCAAAGAATGTAACCTTTTCTGGTAAGAAGTTAGAAAAGTATTTTCCAGAATCGTATACGGCAGCAGATGTTGAAAAAATTGTTTTTGAATTATTGGGAGAATGGAAGAACAGGAAGGAGCATTAATGTATGTTATTTGATTATTTTTATGGCGTAGAAGCAGATCAATACAATTTTATCCGGTTACCGAAACTGTTGATGACACAGAAAGAATACTGTGATATTTCGCTAGAATCAAAATTACTGTATGGGCTGTTGTTAGACCGCATGAGTTCGTCTGGTAAAAATAAATGGGTTGATGAAGAAGAACGGGTATACGTGATTTTTCCGTTGACGGAGATTCAGAAGATGATGGGTATTTCAAAGAAAAAAGCAATGGCGGATTTATCAGAATTAGAAGATCATGGACTGATTGTTCGCAAACATCGTGGATATAGATTACCGGATGTGATCTATCTGATGAATCTGGTAGCGTGAGGAGAAAGTGATTTTGTTACTAAAGAAAATGATAATGAGGTGTCGAAAATGGAACCTCATAAGCAAGATATATTACAAACCGGAAACGTAGAAAGGAGAAAATTCATATGAGTACAAATGCTGTATTGGATTATTTTTACGGTAAAGAAGCCGACCAGTTCTCTTTTTTCACAGTCCCGAAAATATTATTTACAGATGATAAATATAAAGGCTTGCCTTGTGAAGCCAAGATGCTTTACGGGATGATGCTGGATCGGATGTCATTATCTATTGAAAATCAATGGTTTGATGAACAAAAACGGGCTTTTATTAAGATTTCAACGGAATACATAACGGAAAATCTGGGATGTGGCAGGAATAAGGCACTGAGTTTTATGAAATTATTGGAAGAATACGGATTGATCGAAAGGGTAAAACATGGTCAGGGAAAGGCAAGTACAATCTACGTGAAAAAATTTATCCGGCAGGAGATTCATGAGCAGATTGAGGAAGATGATGCCGAGAAGTCCCAAAATCAAACTTCTGAGAAGAAAATAGCTGTTTCAGAAGTTTCAAATTTAAACATCAAGAAGTTTAAAAATCAAACTTCAAGAAGTTTAGAATCTAAACATCAAGAAGTTTATTTTCAGGACCCTAATAATACTAATATTAATAACACTGAGATAAATCATACAGAATCAAATCATATCGTATCAGGTACAGGTGAACACGATACGATGGGATATGAGTGTGATGCAGATGTACAGATGCAGGGATATACAGCTCTGATCAAAAACAATATTGCATATGGGGACTTGGTTCTTGTTCATCCAGAAGATAAGCAGCTGATAGATGGCATTATGGATCTGATACTGGAAACCGTATTATGTGACAGTGAAAAAATACTGGTTGCCAGTAACTGGTATTCGGCAGAACTGGTAAAAAGTAAATTGTTGAAGCTGAATTATTCGCATATGGAGTATGTGCTGCATTGCTTCAAGCAAAATACGACGAAAGTGAAAAATATCAAAAAGTATATGCTGGCAGTGCTTTTTAATGCACCTACAACGATTGATAGTTATTATATGGCTGAGGTCAATAATGGCTTTGCGGATAGCGTATGCTAGAGGGGAGTGCAGGGATAGTGATAAAAAAACTTATTATAAACCAATTTATGATAAAAAAATTATAGTAAAAGTGCTGTCTTTGATCGGATGGATCATTGTTGGGGGTATGCATGGCCTTTGCTGGTTGGTAAATAAAATATACGGTGTAGTTGGCGGTTTTATAACAGCGTTGTTTGTGATACTGTTCCTGATCGTCAGCATCGGCTATAAGGATGTACAGCAAAGTATATTTTTGGCAGTTTTGGAAAGCCTAAATATATTGGTGATGATTGCTGGAAATACACTAGAAATTGTATTGGAACTTGCATGTGATCGATTGGCATCTAATTTGGTACGATAGGAAATGAAAGGATAGAAAAATGATGAAAAACAAAGAATATATTCAGTTACCGGCTTTACATAGAGATATTTCAGAAGAAGAGTTATTGTGTATCTGGGAATTTGCAAAGCTTCCGGATGAAGCACAGGAACAAATGCTCGACCGGGTAAAGGAGGCACTTAGAGAAGATGTTGTACAGAAAGATATTGTGCCGGATGGAGATCATGTGGCTATGACAGACAGAATAAATAGATACATGGTTGCATCAAGGAAAATGTTAAAACGTGCAATGATAGAAACATGCCAACTGGCTGCATTTATATATCACGAATGCTTTGTATTGGAAATTCCAGTGAAAGAATTGAAGCAGGAGTTCCCAGGATATGAGGATTATATTGATGTGACAGTCTGCTATATTCAACAACTAATAGACCGAAGTAAAGGAAAACATTGATTGTATAAAAAACTGAATTAAGAGTTGCAAAAGTGCTTCCCAAATCTGGGAAGCGGTTTAATACTAGAATAGTTTGATTACAACAGAACAGTATTTGAGTACAAATGCAGAGGTATATATTTATCGTAAATATACATCTCTGCATTATTTTTATTTTGCCAGAAAATTACTCTGTATTTCCATAGGCATATGATAAGCCTGTCCTCGCTTGGTCAGACTGTATAATTTAAAGCTCATGAGTTCCGGGGTGGAATTCAGCGTGTTGCATAAACTGAAATAATCCAGATCTTCATTGTGTGCCATATCTGCAATATCCGCGTCAGATAAGAGAAAATCTGCAGCAAACAGGTTCGCCTGGTATTCGGTGTTATCCTGCATATTATAAAGTGTATCGTCTTTCATCGGAGCCATTTTTAACTGAGTTCTATGGAGAATGATATGTCCCAGTTCATGCGCTGCCACGATCTGTTTTTCTTCCTCAGAAAGAAAGCTGCTGATCTGGACATAGATGGTCTTACAGCTCATAAAGCAAAATCCTTTTAGTTTTTGAAAGCTGGAAGTTTCTCCGACAATAATATGCATGTCGTCCATGATCTTAAATGGATCCCTGGTCTTATATTTTCTGATCAGTTTCTGTGTTTCATCGTATATATATCCGTTTTTCAATTTTGATCACCTCAAAAGAATTGTTCTCTCAGAAAAGAGAGTGCGTAAAAGTTTTCGGTAAAGCACTAATCTTCCTTGAGATACTTTTTTGGTGTGTACTTTTTTGCGCGCTTTTTTGAATCCAGGTAAAGAGTCTGGATCTCATCCATGAATGCTGTTTTGTCCTCATCGGATAATCCACCACCGGCGAACATGGCAGCTGTCTGAGCAATGATCTGTTGAGCCTGATTGGCACCACGACTTCCAAACTGTTCAGCTGCCTGTGTAATGAATGCTTCGTTTTCTGTCATTAAGTATGTAAGATCACAGTTTAGGACATCTGCCAGTTTTTGATAGATGGCATGTTGTTTTGGATAGCGACCTTCAATTTCCCATCCGCGGATTGTTCTGAGTGAAACACCAACAGCCTGAGCAAGCTGTGTCTGGTTCAGTCCTTTTTCCTTTCGTAACGTTTTTACTTTCTCTCCGAATGTCATAACGATACCTCTTTCTATTAGCTTATTTCAAAGATAGTTGAATTTGAGTAATTGCCTTATTTTTGATGGAATAGGCAAATTATTACCTAAAATATTAAATTGCCCCTTGACAATGGGTTACTTATTGCCTATAATGTGAATCACAAAAGAGGGGAAATTACTTGCCTATAATATATATGATATTGCTCATAAAGTCAATAGAATTATAGATTAAATTGCCTATTTCAGAACGTGATTTAGGATTGCATTATCAAGAAATATCATAAATGCAGATGTCTGATCGGAAAAACAGGCAAGTTGATGGGAGGTGTTTGAATAGATGGAAAACAAATCATATATCTGTATTGATCTTAAATCATTTTATGCATCGGTGGAATGTGCGGAGCGTGGTCTGGATCCTTTTTGTACGAATCTGGTTGTTGCAGATCCGGATCGTTCAAAAAGTACCATATGTCTGGCAATCACACCGGCGATGAAGCAGGCAGGGGTAAAAAATCGCTGCAGAATCCATGAGATTCCACCAGATATACCATATATAGTAGCAAAACCACGGATGCATCTATATCTGGAATACTCCGCAAAGATCTATGGGATTTATCTTAGATATATCGCACCGGAAGATATTCACGTATATTCAGTGGATGAATGTTTTCTGGATGTTACGGATTATCTGAAACTTTATCATATGACTGCAGAGGAAATGGTTGCAGCACTTATGGGAGCAGTAAAGAAAGAGACCGGGATCACGGCAACTGCCGGGATAGGATCGAATCTGTATCTGGCTAAGATCGCCATGGATATCATAGCAAAACATACAAAGCAGTGTATCGGAACGCTGACGGAGAGCAGTTACCGGAAAATGCTGTGGTCACATAAACCACTGTCTGATTTCTGGCAGATCGGGCGGAAGACCGAGCGGAAACTGGCACAGTATGGGATGTATACCATGGGTGATATTGCCAAAATGTCATTGAGTTCGGAAGACTGGCTGTATCGGTTATTTGGGATTGATGCGGAATTGCTGATCGACCATGCCTGGGGAGTGGAGCCATGCCGGATGCAAGATATCAAAAATTATCAGCCAACAGATCACAGCCTGTCAAACGGGCAGGTACTTATGAGAAATTATGCTTTTGAGGAAGCGCTAGTTGTGGTAAAGGAAATGGCAGATATGCTGTCACTGGATTTGATGGATAAAGGGCTGGTTACGGATTCTATTACGTTGCGGATCTCTTATGATCACCGCTTCGGGATTTCTGATACTGGTGGGACTGTGAACCTGAAAAAGCAGAGCAATAACAGTGGTCTGATCATTCAGAAGGTGGAGCAGTTATATCGGGCAACCACAGATATTTATACCGGGATCCGGCGGATCAATATTACAGCAAATCGTGTCTATCCGGAAAGCTGCCTGCAGTATGATCTGTTTACGGATCCGGTGAAAGCAGAAAAAGAACAGGATATCCAGCAAATGGTATTGGCGATAAAAAAACGGTTTGGAAAAAATGCGATTTTGCGCGGGGTAAACCTGCTTCCCTGTGCAACTACAATAACGAGAAACCAGCAGATTGGCGGACATCATGCTTAGATAGGAGATGAGGAAAGATGGATTACAGTGACATCATGGATATGGATAAACCGATATCACATCATAAGCCAATGGATATTACGCACCGGGCGAAAATCTTTGCGCCATTTGCAGCATTGAAGGGATTTGAGGACTGCATCCGGAAAAAAGAGATCGTGTATGAAGAATATCCGGTCTTATCAGAAGAACAAAAAGACAGGCTGGATCAGAAGGTACAAATGATCGGAACAGGATATGTGCTGACCGTAACCTATTTTGTACATAACCATCCTTTGGATACCAGGAAAGGACAGATCCAGACAGTGACTGGTGAGGTGATATACTGGAATCCTTCTAGGAATCTTCAGATCGGACAAACGGAAATACAGATATGTGACATCATAGAGCTGTCCGGAGATATATTTGATGGGCTGGAAGAACCGGCCTGAACATAGAAACTGCATGAAAGAATGGAAAGCAGATCAGATGTGGTAGCTGAGCAAGCTGACATTTTGACATGCCTGGCCAACAAAGCAGGACAGATAATGATCCCGTTGCAGATACTCCGCGGTGCTTTGCCGCTTACGGAATGGAGGACTGCGACATGCACTCATCAACGGTTCCTTTCCCTTATCCGTTTGAGTAATTATAATTACGTGGAGGATTCTGATGAGAATAAAATCAACAGCAGTACAAAATGAGATCATACGATATGACATAGACAAAAGACGAGAGGATGACCGGCATATCATGGAGCTGGTCCGGCTGATCACAGACCGGGGGAATAACGCAGAGATCCGGAGAAAGGGGAACGGTTCCCTGACTGTGTATGAAGTAAAAAAACATATTGTAACCGTCGAGTAATCGGACTTGGCGAAGGACTGATTGGAGTCATGGATGATCATTCCCAGGAATGGGAGTGGTTGTCTATGGCTCCTTTTAGTTTCCGCAGATAAAAAAGTGACGTATATATACCTTTGAAAAATTTGCAGAATTTTTTGTATAAGTGCCGTACAGCAAACGATATATGAGGAGGAGTATTTATGAGAGGTTCATAGGATAAAAAAATACTGAGAAAAGATGAAAAGGGCAGTGAGAGGAGTCGCAGACTTCCGTTAAAAAAAACGGGTGAGTCTGGGACTGCTTTTGCTGCCCTTATTTCACAGACCTGACCACCCAGGCCATATGGCAGAAAGAGGTCAGGATGCTGAAATTAAAAGAGTTAAAAGCAATGGTACCAGAAACAGGCAAGATGGATCGGGTTCCGACTTATAAAAAGTTACGGGAATCAGGACATGAAATTGTGGTCAAAGAGGTGATCGATCCGGATACGGAAGTGATGGTGTATGACAACGGTCTTGTAGTGTACAGGAACTTCCGTCGTATCACGATTTTTCCTTTACATACATGCAACTCATACCGTTACGAGGATGGAAACCACCAGAATTTTGTGTATGAAAAAGTATTTGAGGACGAAGCGTGGTATCTGCGCCTCATCTTAGAAGGGGAAGACCGGCTGACACAGAACCAGCGGACACGCGATGCCTTCCACAGAGTGGTATCTTACAGTGCCATTTCAGAAGAATGGAAACTGATGGAAGATGAAAGCATGGATCTGTTGCAGTCTGTTATGAGGAAAGAGACATTGGATAAACTCATGCTGCTTCTGAATGAACAGGAGAAAGAAATTCTGCTTGCTTATTACGTGGAAGGGATTTCCCAGGAGCAGATTGCGGAAGCGTTTGAGGTGACACAGCAGAACATCAGTTATTTGATCCGGGCAGCGATAAAAAAATCCAGAAGATTATTGGAAGAAGAGCCTGATTGTGCGTTCCGAATGAGAAATAAAAAGTAAAAAAATTTCAAAAAGTATTTGTATAAGCCCTGTGTGGCAAAAGATAGGTGAAAGGGGAGTAGAGATATTTCCCCATGCACCTTGAAAATTAAAGAACCTGCCCGGAATGATACCTGAGTCGAATGTGCATCTGCGTGTCTTCTCAGTGCATACGTTTTGGAGATAAGAAACCAAGACAGGAACGGATCCGGGGAAGAACACAGGAGTAATGCTTATATTTCATTTTTTAGATGACAGTAGATTGTGCAGCGGTGTCAGATGTTTTGATACCGCTGTATGCATGTGCTGTTATCTTATCTGCCATATGGCGGATAACTGTCCCAAACAGCCGAAAAAAGCAGCAACCTACAAAGAAAGGAAATCAAGAAATATGAAAAAGAAAGAAGTATTACTGAGATTAGGAGCAATGGCAATGATCGCAGCCCTTGGGATCGCACCAGTCACATCAGGCATTTCTGCTATGGCAGCGACTTCTACCGCATCAACTAATAATACCGCGACAAAAAATGATCTGACCAATGCGGATATAGTGGATGAATCCAGGACAGGATCGATCACCATTAAAAAGTATGACATTACAGCGGCGGAAGCTGCCGGTGACTATAAAGCCGGTACGTATAAGGCCACTGGTGAGCAGGATAGCAAAGTGGAAAATGCGCTTTCCGATTATGCAATCGAAGGGGTGCAGTTTTCTTATCTGCGTGTGGGAAATGTTGAAACGCACAGTGTCAATAACGGAACTGATACAGAGATCAAACTGGTATATGAAATCCCGGAAAAACTGGTATCCATTCTTGGCTTATCAAAAGCAGATGTGGTGGATATGACTTCTGAAAAAGAGGCGCATCCATGCCATAATAAAGGGGTATATCACTATACCAGCCAGCAGATTTCAGATGCACTGGCAGACATTCTGAAAGCAGATAATGTAGCTGCAAAGAATGCGCTGGAAAGTTATCTGTATGATTATGGAACCGTGGATTCTACCACAGACCAGACCGCAGCGGGAGGTGTGGTGAATATGCCAAAAACAGATAAGACAGGTACCACGACAGCAAAAGATCTGGAGCTTGGCTTGTATCTGTTTGTGGAGACTGAAACACCGGAAAATGTTGTAGAGACCGTAAATCCTTGGTTCGTCCAGATTCCATTTACGAATGAAAGCGCACAGACAAGCACCGATGGTGTTACTTATGGAACAGATGGCACCCACAATGAAGATGGTGTGACAAATTCTGGTTCTGCAGAAGGAACAAAGGCACATACATCCGGCGGGGAGCAGTGGTTATATGACATGACGGTCTATCCGAAGAACCAGACCGGAAATCCGACTTTAGATAAAAGTGTAAGAAATGCTTACAGCAATACTGTTTCTGCAAAAGCGGATGCCGTATCAGGTACAGATAAAAATGGAACCGTACATAAAGGTAGTGACTATGTATCAAAAAATGATTCAGAATCACTGGTTGTCTATAATAAAGATACCAACGCAAAGAATACGGCAGATACTTCCGATGCAGCGTATGTAGCCAACAGAGGTGGATATACTGCAGATGGTGTTACTGCCGGAAAAGACGGGGTTGGTTACAGTGAGGATTTTTCGTACAGGGATACAACGACAGCATCAGAAGGAGATATCCTGGATTATATCCTTGTATCAAAGCTCCCGCATATCAGTTCCAAAGCGACCTTCCTGAGCGAGTATACCTTCACAGATACTCTGGCAAAAGGACTTTCTTATAATAAGGATGCCAAGATCGCTTTTTATGACAATGCGGAGGATGCGAATTCCAATAATACCCAAAATGCAGTGCTTTTATGGAATCTTGCATCCGGGGACTATTCACAGAAATATGTGGATGTATCAGTGGAAGATCCAAATACCGGAGCGGTGACAACAAACGGGGAAACCCGGCTGAAAGTGACCATGACAGAGGATGGTCTGGGTGTGCTCAATGGTTCCGGTACCAATAATCCGGAAGGAAAAGAGAACCTGGATGGTTTGTCTGATTACTACATGGTTGTGTATTACACAGCAACCGTTCATTCTGACGACTCTGTGATCTTGGGCGATGAAGGCAACCAGAATAACGTTGACCTGATCTGGAGCAGGACTTCCGATGGTTATTACAATATGTTGGAGGACCGCAATTATGTCTATTCTTATGGACTGGATCTGACCAAGACATTCAGTGATAATAAGGGAAAATTTGAGAACGTACAGTTCAAATTGTACAACAGTACAGATGCTTATTATGTGGTTGCAGAAAAATCCGCAGAGGAAGATGGAGTCTATTATGTCACCGGAAAAACTACCGATGAGTCCAAAGCAACAAGTTTTGTCCCGAATGCTGACAGCGGAAAGCTGCTGGTGAAAGGAACGGAAGCAGATGAGTATCAGCTGACAGAAGTTGCGACAGATGACGGTTATAATCTTCTGAAAGACCAGATCGTGATCGATATCTCTGCAACTGACAGGGATGTGATCGCATCTGTTGCAGGTGTGACCGGAATGGATGCAGCTGCAGTCGACAAGATCGTGAAAAATTATCATGGTGGCATTTATGATGAAAATGGAAATCTGGTCAGCAGCCAGCTGGATGAATTGACCGGAGACCTTGCAGGCGGACCAAACATGGAAAACGCAAATGGACGTACCATCGGAAAGACAGATCTGTACGTTGGCACGATCAAAAAGGCATCTGCCACAGTAGACCAGATCGAAGCAAACATGACAACAGAAGATGGATCTGAGCATGCATCCGTCCTTCTGACAGTGAACAATACCAAAGGCTTCCTTCTTCCACAGACGGGTGGAAAAGGATTATATCTGGTAACGATCGTGGGTGCAATCACTGTTGCCGGTGGCTGTTACCTTGTGAGCCGCAAGAAAAAACTGGATATCGAAATTGATGAATAAACGGATCATAGGAGCCGGGCGGGGGAAACTGCCCGGTTTTATGCATGTCGGGAAAAGGAAAAGAGAAAAGTAGTATGGGTAAGAAAAAGCAAAAGATCTTGGCGGTTTTATTGGTATGCGTCGGGATCACATGTATGTTGTATCCATGGTTCAGTAACTGGCTGTATTCCAATTCCATTGATTCCAAGGTCGAAGTATATGAAAAGCAGACAGAAAATACAGATCAGGCAGAATTAGAAGATATCCTGCAGAAAGCAGAGCTGTATAACCAGAAGCTGGCACAAAGCAGGGTAGCATTGACAGATCCCTTTGAGTTGGTGGATGCAGGCGGAAAAAATGATATTTCCTATGAGTCCACTTTGGATCTGGATGGTTCCGGACTGATGTGTTTTGTAGAAATTCCCAAAGTGGATGTCTACCTGCCTGTCTATCATGGCACATCCGCAGAAGTTTTAGGTAAGGGAGCCGGGCATCTGGAAGGTTCTGCACTGCCGGTTGGCGGCATTGGGAACCGCCCGGTGATCTCAGCACATACCGGAGTTAATGCATCGAAAATGTTCAGTGATCTGACGGAATTGGAAAAAGGGGATTTGTTCTTTATCCATGTGCTGGATGAAGTTCTGGCATATCGGGTCTGTGAGATCCAAGTGATCCTGCCGGAAGATACCAACAGTCTTGTTGCTGAAAATGGAAGAGATCTGGTATCTCTGCTTACCTGTACCCCGTATGGTGTTAATACGCACCGCCTGGTGGTGACTGGAGAACGGACGGAGTATTCTGAGCCGGTTTTAGCAGAGGCAAAGGAGGAACGCAAAGATACCGGTGAGTCACAATGGATGCAGGCATATAAAAAAGCATTGCTGATCAGTGCGGTTAGTATCCTGGCAGTCAGTGTATCTGTAAAGGGATACCATGTTGCCAGAAGAAAGAGAAAGAGCAGATGAAGAAAAGAACAAAGAAACGCAGATATCAGGCAGGGAAAGTGATCGGGATTCTAGCCATGTTGGTCGGAGCTTTGATCATATGTTATCCGGATATCCGGGAACATCAGACGGAACAGGCAAATACAAAACTGATTGAGGAATTTGAGGAAAGGATGCAGAAAAGCGTTACAAATTCCACAGGTGAAGATGCAGGATCCGGACGGGATGATCGGTCTGATACAGACGGCATCATAACAGGGACAGAGAATCTGTTGATGCAGGTGCAGGCGTATAACTGCAATCTGTATGAAGAAGGACAGATAACGTTTCAGGATGCCTGGTCTGTGGAGCAGGCACCGGATGGAATGGAAGAATTGAAAGATGGGATGTTCGGTTATATCGATATCCCGACTATGGACTGCCGGCTGCCTCTATATGTTGGCGCTTCTTACAGCCATATGGATCAGGGAGCAGCGGTCCTTGGTGAGACATCCATCCCGATTGGTGGCATAAATACGAATAGTGTTATCGCAGGCCACCGCGGCTGGAAAAAAGGAAGATATTTCAAAGAGATTGAAAATCTGTCAGCAGGTGATCCGGTTTATCTTACCAATCCATGGGAGACGCTGACGTACCGAGTGGAGTCGATTGATATCATTGCACCGACGGACAGTGAAAAGTTAAAAATCCAGGAAGGGAAAGATATGGTGACACTTATAACCTGTCATCCGTATCGTTCCCATGGAAAACAACGATATGTTGTATATTGCGTCAGGGATACAACAACTTCTGGCACAGAGCAGATAGAAACGGATACAAAATTGCAGGAGCAGGGACAGCAGCTGACAGATCTGCAGGCAGTGTCCTCAAAAGAGGATATCCGGATGGAAGATGTTATAAGGAGAATATGTGCAGTGTTGATCTTAGGATGTGCGCTTATTGCGTTTATCAGTAATCGGAAACACAAGAAACGGGAAAGGAGTGAGAAAACAGGATGAAAAAGAAAGTATTACAGCGGATCGCAGTGATGATGACAGCCTTGGCAGCTGTATGTCTGCTGTTTGCTCCGGTTGATTCAAAAGCGGAAAAAACAGGGAAAGCATCCATGACCTGGAAGGTGGTGGAGCAGGATGATGAAACCGGGAATACCTTAATCGATGAGCCAAAGATCGCATCCAATTATACCGGACTAATTGAAACTGAAAACGGGATCTTCTGGGCGGTAAATGGAACGATCAGCAAAAGCAAGACAGATATCGTAAAAGATACGATCGGAGTTACACCGGATGCCGGATGGCTATACATCATCAATGGGGCATTTGCTTCTACGCAGGATACCGTTGCCAAAAATGCAAATGGCTGGTGGAAGATCCGGGACGGTCTGGTTGATTTTAACTATAACGGTCTGGCGGCTAATGCAAACGGCTGGTGGTATATCCAGAATGGAAAGGTGAATTTTGACTATAACGGTGCCGCACAGAATGAAAATGGTATCTGGTATGTAAAAGGCGGAGCCGTAGATTTCAATTTCAATGGTGCTGCTTATGGATATTATTTCACTGGCGGTAAAGCACAGTAATTGGAAAGGAGGTATGGAACGGAATGAAAAAAATGAATCGAATCCTGAATATCCTGCTCATCTGCGGATTAGGGATCCTGTTATTCTTGAGTATCGGACTGATTGCAACAAGGGCAATGGCGGCAGAGCCGGAAACAAGCCCTTGCTATACGGTTTCGGTGGCAGATGCAGACCATGGAATCATTGCACTGGATGAAGATGTCAGCCTGATTCCGGGAGAGCAGATCCATCTGCAGATCACAGCAGAGGAAGGGTATCAGCTGGCAGCATTGGATGTGCGTGATGCGTCCGATTCACCACTGGATCTCACTGACCAGGATGGGAACAAGATCACACCAGCTGAATATCCAGATCAGGTATATTTTAAGATGCCGGAATCCAATGTGACGGTCATGGCACAGTTTGTTTCTGAGACTGTGAATGAAAATGACTCAGAGGAAAACACAGATGATGTATTGTCAATGATCGGGGCAGATATACCACTGGCGGTTTCCATGAATGGAGAGGAACGCATGATGGCAAGGGCGGCAGCCAGTGGAACGCTGAATAAAGCACAGAACCTGTTTGCGTGTTATCACAAAGATGGCAGTTTTGATTGTACCGAATCTCTGCTGACACTGAATAATCAGTGGGTATGGTGTATCGAACCGTCCATCAATATCGGTTCCGCTGGTGGAAACTATACCTTAGGGTATAACGGAAATGCGGCACAGTGGCTCAAAGATAAATATGGTTGGAGTTATTCAAAGACTAATAACTTAACGAAAGCAGTATACCTTGCAAAAAATTATTTTGGCAGTGATGGGTACTGTAATTATGTACTGGTACAGGATCTGATCTGGTCAGAAATCAAAGAATCTGAAAGTGCAAGAGATGCAGGACGTTATGTACTGACCGATGGTGCACATAAGACCACTCATAAATGTGGCCATCTTGACAGCAAGGCAAAAGTCGATGCAGCAATCGCTGATATATGGTCAAAGTTTTTCAATTATAACAAACTTCCGTCTTTTAATGGATGGACGGTCTATGCAACAGCAGGTCAGTCTTACTGGTTGAAAGATACCAACAACGTGGTAGGTGATACCTCATTTATCAATCCGTCAAATGTAGAGGTGACCAGAGGATGGGATGGTTCCAACAACGGGATCTGGATCAAATCAGATGCTAATATGGCAGGAAAGTCCATTAATATCAATTATTACAAAAATGCGATTCCAAACAGCAGCGAACCGGTATTGATCTACATCAGAAGCGGATATCAGGCGGTCAGTGCGTGGAATAACACGATCACACCGACCTATGGAAGCATCCGGGTGGTGTTTTCACGAACATCTTATTTGAAAGCACACTATAAGGCACGAACTGCAGTATATCCAAGTATGGAACTGGATATCAATAAAACAGATGCAGATACCGGCGAAGTGTTAGCGGGTGCTGTATTTGATATTTATCTGGATAATACAAAGATAACTAGTGTTACCACAGATAAAAACGGAAAGGCAGTTTATCAGTGGAAAGGGGATGCGGTATGGTCTGATTATGTTGAGGCATCCAGAGATGTACTGGATTATAAAAACTGGTCAGCAAAATATGTGGAAGCCAAAAAGGAAGTAACCGATGCATTACCGGCCAAGGCGGAAGCCTTAAAATCGAATACAAAGCATACCTGGAAGGTGGTAGAAGCCAAAGCACCGGATAAATATGAACGCAACGAAGAAGTGTGGGAGCAGACCTTTGATCTTACCACCAAGGCGGTGGAGATTTCCTATACGGATGAGCCGTCCACCGGCTATCTGAAGCTGAACAAAGTATCTGCTGACAGTTCCTTAAATCCAGAAAATGGATATTACAGCCTCAAAGGTGCTGTATATGGCGTGTACGAAAGCAAAAAGGATGCATCTGAGGATAAGAACCGGGCAGCAACGCTGACAACGGATGAAACCGGAACTTCCAATACGGTAGAACTTGTCCGGGGAACTTATTATGTAAAAGAAATGAAAGCATCAAAAGGCTATAAAATGTGCGATGGCAGCCAACAGGATGGGGCAGATGAACTTGGTATCCATACAGTGGAAGTCAAGGCAAAAGAGACCAATACTTTCACCTGTAAAGAGGAACCATGGAAAGGCTCCATTACCATTTATAAGAAATCAATAGATGGAGGAAGAAAACCTCTGCAGGGTGTAACCTTCAAAATGGTTGGAGAGACAGACGGTGATACTTATACAGCTGTTACCGATGCGGATGGAAAGATTGTATGGGATCAGTTGTTTGCACAGAAATATGTGATCACAGAAGTACAGACCGTAGATGGTATGTCCCTGTTGAAAGATAATCTGGAAGCAGATCTGCCAATGCAGATGACGTTAGAGGAGATCGATGCGAATGGAGCAGATATCAGTCAGGCTGTTTATGAGGAAGCAACCGGGGAATACTGTTTCTATCATTTGACTTTTACGATCGACAACTCCGCTAATTTTGAAATGCCGATCACCGGCGGACATCCACAGCAGATGATGTTCTGGTTTACGATTTCCGGTGGCATGGTCGCTGCAGGACTGCTCTTATACAGAAAAAAGAGCAGAGCATAAAATCACGATACAAAAAGAAAGAATAAGAATACATAAGCGTCTGTGGTGTGAGCTGCAGGTGCTTGTTTTCACAGGAGGAAAAACAATGTACCATAAAATATTTTTAGCAGTCATTCTGATGTTGTCCGTATTGAATGCTTTTGTATTCTGGTGCTGCATCCGGATGGGTGGCAGGGAAGATAAAAGGATGGGGATCAAAGATTGGGATTGCAGGTTTAGATCTGCGGGGGGAACGCATTATGAACAGAAGCGTATGCAATGATCCGAAAAGCTGTATTCCGGGAGCTAATTACCGAAAAAGTAAACCGGCGTCCTGCACGTTTTGTTACTGGTGGATGGGGCAAAAACAGGGCTGTGGAAATGCGGAGTGCTTTTACCTGATCAGAAAGAAGCGGGTGAAAGAATGTGCTGAGTCAGATAGAAAGCCAAGCTGTGCGGGCTGTCCGTATGGCAGACATGCCCCATGTATCGGATATTGCATAGACGGGCTATTAAAGGAGATGAGAGCAAACGATGAAGGAATTAATGAAAGTCAATTTCGGGGAAGATAAGATGACGGTCTCTGCCAGGGAACTCCATGAATGCCTTGGGATAAAAACAAGATTTACCACATGGATGGAGCGTATGCTGGAGTTTGGTTTTGCAGAAACAGACTACGAAAAGTGCTTCCCAAATTTGGGAAGCGGTTTTAACGGTGGGCAGAATCTGGTTGATTATCAGATCAGTGTGGATATGGCAAAGCAGATCTGTATGGTACAGAAAAATAAACTTGGTCGCTTGTACCGTCAGTATTTCCTTGATCTGGAAAAAGCATGGAATACACCGGAACAGGTCATGCGCCGAGCCTTGCAGATGGCAAAAAAGTCAGAAGAAGAATTGAAACAGAAGTGTAACATGCTTGGATCAGAGGTCATCAAACAGCAGGCGATGATAGAAGAGATGGCACCCAAGGTCAGCTATCTGGATGAGATTCTGCAGTGTCCGTCTTTGGTGCTGACTACACAGATTGCCAAAGATTACGGTTACAGTGCCCGGGCATTCAATCAGCTGCTCCATCATTATAATATCCAGTACAAGGCAAATGAGCAGTGGGTGTTATATGCAGCCTATCAGGGAAAAGGCTATGTACATAGCACGACATATTCCGTAAAAAGCGGAAATGAGATCATCCGCGTTCGGATGCAGACGGAATGGACCCAGAAGGGCAGACGGTTTCTATATGATTTTTTGAAAAAAGAAGGAATTGTACCAATGATCGAGAGGAGAAAAACAGATGCAGGATGAAGTAAATGAGAAAGTGGTTGGACTGTGTATCAAGGCAACCCACATGAGTAGCGATGTATTAAAAGCAGCCATGCGGAAATATCTGTATGAGCACAGGCAGAGTAAACAAATGCGCCGGATGAACCGCAAGGAGCAGTCCGTACCAAACGGGAAACAGTCCTTAAAAGATATGTTAAAGCAGGGGGCTGAGCTGAGCAATATCCCGGTCACAGAGAAAAATATCAAAGATTTTGACCGGGTAGCCAGAAAATACGGGATTGATTATAGTTTAAAACGGGATAAGTCTAAGACACCGCCGGAATATCTGGTGTTTTTCAAAGCAAGGGATGCCGAAGTAATGACCGCGGCATTTAAAGAATATGCCGGGATCGCATTGCGAAAGAAAAACAAACCGTCTCTCGTACAGAAACTGCAGACCTACAGACAGAGGGCTGCACAGAAGCACCGGGAAAGAACCAGACAACGTCAGAAAGACCGGGGGCAGTCACGATGAGATCCGGTCAGGGAATAAGTATAACAAAAAGGATCCTGCCGGTGATTCCTTACGTCGTCCTGTTTTATGTGGCAGATAAACTGGCGTGGCTGTTTCACTATTGCAGGGGATCAAACCTGATCAGCAGAATTCTTGTATTGCTGCAGAATTATAAGCTGGCATTTTCAGATTTGCAGCCAAGCTGGCAGCTTATGGATCTGGAAGCCGGGGCAGTAATCGTATTGGTCATAAGACTGATCGTATTGTATCGCAGAAAGAATGCCAAAAAATTCCGAACAGGTACAGAATATGGTTCGGCAAGATGGGGAACACCACAAGATATTGCACCCTACATGGATCGGAAATTTGAAAATAATATCATCCTTACCAAGACGGAGCGGCTAACCATGAACAGTCGGCCAAAGAATCCAAAGTACGCCAGAAATAAAAACGTGCTGGTGATTGGTGGTTCCGGTTCTGGAAAGACAAGGTTTTATGTAAAGCCGAATCTTATGCAGATGGGAAAGAAAGTCAGTTATGTTGTCACAGATCCGAAAGGCACCATCATAGAGGAATGCGGGAACATGCTGATCCGTCATGGATACAAGCTTAAAGTCATCAATACAATCAATTTTAAGAAGAGCATGCACTACAATCCATTTCAGTATATCCGGAGTGAAAAGGATATACTGAAGCTTGTCAATACCATCATGGTCAATACAAAAGGGGATGGCGAAAAATCCGGGGAAGATTTCTGGGTCAAGGCGGAACGTCTGCTTTATATGGCATTGATCGGACTGATCTGGTATGAGGCCCCGGAAGAGGAAAAGAATTTTGCCACGTTATTGGAATTTATCAATGCATCAGAAACAAGGGAAGATGATGAGACATTCCAGAATGCAGTCGATATGATTTTTGCTGAACTTGAAGCCGAAGATCCAAAACACTTCGCGGTGGTGCAGTATCAGAAATATAAGCTTGCTGCCGGAAAGACAGCAAAAAGTATTTTGATATCCTGTGGAGCCAGACTTGCTCCATTTGATATTGCAGAGCTGCGGGAGTTTATGTCTTATGATGAGATGGAACTGGATATGATTGGAGATCAAAGAACAGCATTGTTTATTGTAATTTCTGATACGGATGATACTTTTAACTTCGTGGTTGCCATGATGTACAGCCAGATGTTTAACTTGCTGTGTGACAGAGCTGATGACGTTCATCATGGAAGGCTGCCTTATCATGTGAGGATCCTGGCTGATGAGTTCGCCAATATTGGCCAGATCCCGAAATTTGACAAGCTGATCGCAACCATCCGAAGCAGGGAGATCTCTGCATCTATTATCCTGCAGTCTCAGTCACAGCTGAAAACGATCTATAAGGATGCCGCTGAGACGATCATCGGCAACTGTGATTCCATGCTGTTTCTTGGTGGAAAAGAAAGCTCAACCTTAAAAGAAATTTCAGAGACACTTGGAAAGGAAACGATTGATCTGTATAACACTAGTGACAGCAGAGGCCAGAGTCGGTCATACGGCATGAACTACCAGAAAACTGGAAAGGATTTGATGAGCAGGGATGAGCTTGCGGTCATGGATGGTGGAAAGTGTATTTTACAGCTACGTGGTGTCCGACCATTCTTAAGTGATAAGTACGATATCACGAAACACAAGCATTATAAGGAACTGTCGGATTACGATGAGCGAAATCGGTTTGACGTGGAAGCCTATTTAAAGCATGAATTGAAGCTGTATAAGAATCAGCCGATTGAACTTTGTACCTATGAGATAACTGAAAAAGAGACTGCCAAAAGTGAGCCGGCATAATGATCCGTTCTGAAAGGAGCGGTTTTTTTATGCCTTTTTTGATGGAAGGAAAATCATATGGAAGTAAAAATACGTTCACCGGGAGAAATTGAAATGGTGCAGAAAAAAATAGAAACTTTATCAATCACACACATTTGAAAGGAGAGATGGAAGATGTCATTTTTTACATCAGCCGTAGGGATCCTTCAGACACTGGTCATCGCCATTGGCGCAGGTATCGGAGTCTGGGGAGCCATCAACTTAATGGAAGGTTACGGACAGGATAACCCGGGATCAAGATCACAGGGAATCAAGCAGCTTATGAGTGGAGGCGGTGTCATCCTGATTGGGACGCAGCTAATTCCGCTATTGGCGAACCTATTTGGATGATAAACGGAGAGGAGAACATTCATGTTTGATGGAATATTTACAGAAATAGAAGCATGGATGCGGTCGATCTTTACATCCATGATCCATTCCAATCTAGACCGGATGTTTACGGATATCAATGATAAGACCGGGCAGATCGCGGCACAGGTAGGACAGACTCCACAGGGGTGGAACAGTAATATCTTTACGATGATCCAGAACCTGTCAAATACAGTGATCGTGCCGATCGCTGGTCTTATCATCACGTTTGTCCTGTGCTATGAACTGATCACAATGATTACAGAAAAGAATAACATGCATGATCTTGATACATGGATGTTTTTTCGATACTTCGTCAAAATGTGGATCGCCGTGTATCTGGTCAGCAACACATGGACGATCACGATGGCAGTATTTGACGTGGGTCAGAATCTGGTCAATCAGGCGGCCGGTGTGATCACCGGCACTACTGCCATCAATGTGGATGCAGCGATTGCCAATCTGGATACAACACTGGCAGCCATGAATGTTGGTGAGCTGATCCTGGTTGCATTTGAGACGCTGTTAGTCAGCCTGTGCATGCAGATCATGTCAGTGCTCATCATGCTGATCCTGTATGGAAGGATGATCGAGATTTATCTGTATACATCCCTTGCTCCGATTCCGTTTGCCACATTGACCAACCGGGAATGGGGACAGATTGGAACCAATTATCTGAGAAGTTTATTTGCACTTGCTTTTCAGGCATTTCTGATGATGGTATGTGTGGCAATCTATGCGGCATTGCTCGCCGGGCTGCAGACGACCACAGAACTTCATGCGGCACTGTGGGGCGTCATGGGATATACCGTTATCTTATGCTTCAGCCTGTTTAAGACAGGAGCATTAAGCAAATCAATCTTTAACGCACACTAAGGAAAGGAGAAAGAAATCATGGCTTATGTAACAGTCCCCAGGGATTTGAGCAGAGTAAAAAGTAAAATCGCATTTAATCTGACGAAGCGCCAGCTGATCTGTTTTGGCATTGGTGCACTGATCGGGTTCCCATTGTATTATCTGGTCAGAGGCGTGGTTGGGACAACCAATGCGGCAACGCTGATGGTCCTTGTCATGTTGCCGGCCTTCTTTTTTGCAATGTATGAAAAAGACGGATTGTATCTGGAAGTGATCTTAAAAAATATCATCCGGGTAAAAATCCAGCGTCCGGCGATCCGAAGATACATGACCAGGAACCGCTATGCATCAAAACGAAACAAACAGAGCGAAAAGAAAATGCCAGAGAAGGGAGGAAGGAACGATGGCAGGCATACGAAAAAATAAAACACTCTCTGCACAGGATTCCATTGCCTATCAGGAGATGGGAAAAGATGGGATCTGCAGGGTGCAGGGAAATATCTATTCAAAAACAATCCAGTTTTGGGATATCAATTATAAGCTGGCAAAAGTGGAAGACCAGCAGATGATTCTGGAACGGTGGAGTGAATTTTTAAATTATTTCGACAGCAGCATCCATTTCCAGATCACGTTTGAAAACCGGAAAAGTAAAAAGGAAGAGTTTCAGAGTGTGATCCGGACGCTGCCAAGAGGGGAAGCGTTTGAGGAGATTCGACAGGAATATGAGCATATGCTGAGGGAGCAGCTTTCAAAGGGTAATCATGGCCAGGTGAAAACAAAATATATCACGTTTTCGATTGAAGCAGGGAATATTCATGAGGCAAGGCGGAAACTGGAACGGATTGAGGCAGATGTTTTAAACAATTTTAAAGTGATCGGAGTGCCGGCCTGTGCCCTGGATGGGACACAGCGGTTGAAGATCCTATATGAGATCTTTCACCCGGATGCAAACGTGCCGTTTCAGTTTGAGTATGAGCAGTTACATAAAACCGGGCTTTCCACAAAAGATTTTGTGGCACCGACCAGTTTTACATTCAAGGAGCGGACAAACTTCTGGATGGGAGATACCATTGGAAGGGCATCTTACCTGCAGCTGTTCGCATCGGAGTTGACCGATGAGATACTGATGGACCTGCTTGATATGGATAAAAATTTTATCCTGAACATCCATCTGCAGCCGGTGGATCAGACAAAGGCGCTGAAAATGGTGAAATCAAAACTGACTGATATCAATCGGATGAAGATTGATGAACAGAAGAAAGCCGTCCGGGCAGGGTATGACATGGATATCCTGCCATCGGATCTGGTGACATATGCAGATGATGCAAAAAATCTGCAGGATGACCTGCAGCAAAAGAACGACCGTTTGTTTTTGACTACCATTGAAGTGCTCAACACCGCATCCAGTAAAAAACAGCTGGATACCGCAGTTTTCCAGACAGCAGGTATCGCACAGAAACATAACTGTAACCTAAGATGCTTAGATTACATGCAGGAAGATGGCCTGATGAGCAGCCTGCCGCTTGGCATCAATCATATCCCAATCGAGCGGGCATTGCCGACAAAATGCACTGCCATTTTGGTGCCGTTTACTACACAGGAACTTTTTATGCCGGGGGAATCTTTATATTATGGACTGAATGCGATCAGCAACAATATGATCATGGCTGACCGGAAACGGTTAAAAAACCCGAATGGATTGATCCTTGGAAAGACGGGATCAGGAAAATCGTTTGCAGCAAAAAGGGAGATCACAAATGCTTTTTTTGTAACGGATGACGATATCATCATCACAGATCCGGAGGCAGAATATTTCCCACTGGTGCAGGCACTGGGCGGACAGGTGATTGAGATTTCTTCAAGCAGTACTGATTATATCAATCCGATGGATATCAACATGGATTATGCGGAGGATGACAACCCGCTTGCAGTTAAGAGTGATTTTATCCTGTCGCTATGTGAACTCATCCTGAACCGGAGAAATGGTATCGAACCGGAAGAACGGTCTGTGATCGACCGTTGTCTGCCCTTTGTGTATCAGAAATACTTTGAAGATCCCTGCCCGGAAAATATGCCGATCCTTGGGGATCTATATGACTGTTTACGACAGCAAAAGGAGCCACAGGCACAGAGAATCGCAACTGCGCTGGAATCTTATGTCACAGGATCCCTGAATGTATTTAACCACCGGACGAACGTAAAACTAGATAACCGCGTGGTCTGCTATGATATCAAAAATCTTGGAAAGCAGCTGAAAAAGATTGGAATGATGATTGTACAGGATCAGGTGTGGAACCGGGTGACGGTCAACCGTAACCAGCATAAATATACGCGATATTATGTGGATGAATTCCATTTGTTGTTAAAAGAAGAACAGACAGCGGCACATTCGGTAGAAATCTGGAAACGCTTCCGAAAATGGGGCGGTATCCCTACCGGTATCACACAGAATGTCAAAGACCTGCTTGGCTCCCCGGAGATTGAAAACATCCTTGAGAATAGTGATTTTGTGATGATGTTACATCAGGGATCCGGCGATGCTGAGATTCTGGCAAGATATCTGAACATCTCACCGAATCAGCTGGCACATGTCAAAAACAGCAATATCGGGGAAGGACTGCTGTGCTATGGAAATACGATCGTTCCATTCAAAGATAAGTTTGATACGAAGCTGAAATTATATCAGCTGATGACAACCAAACCAGAGGAAATGAAGTAATCCATCTGGCAGCATGCGTATTGGCAAACGGAAGGGACAGCTGTTTGTCATTTTTTATGTCTAAAACAAACGTATCTGCAGAGAGGAGGCGGAAAATGGCAGGCAGAGAATTTAAGACACAAAAGAAACCGGCATGGAACCGGAAGAAAGATGTGCTGACATCAGAAGAATCTGCACAGGGGAAACGTAATTCCAGAAAGCGAAAACAGCAGGCATACCGCTTCCAAAGAGCCTCAGATTTAGAACAAAAAGAAGCATCTGACAAGGAACAGACCCAAAAAGAACCTTATGTTTCTGATAGCATTCCAAGAGCAGATCAAAAGAAGCGGTACAAAAAAGAATATCAGAAAGCCAGTCAGAAGGAATTGACGAAGCCATCAGTGATCCCTGAACCAAAGCAAAGTCAAAGGTTCATATTTGGACCAGATCATCAGATGAGCCACAGGATCGCGCAGAGTCCTATTCCGATGGAAACTACACTTTCTAAGACAAGCCGCTTCCTGTTTAAAAATATCCAGACAAATGAGGATGAGGAAGAACCACATCCAGAGCAGCGTGCAGGAGAAGCAAGTGTGGGAGCTATCCGGCAGGTTTCTGTCCGGGCTGACCAGATCAGATACAGAAAAACAGAATCTGAAAAGAACGGTAAATTTCTCTGGAAAGATTCCAAAAATTCGGACACAGCCAGAGGGGCAGAGCGTCAAAAGGCATCTGAGCGGACGGATGGCAAAAAGCAGACATGGAAGAAAAAGCAGCAAAAGAAACGGATGCAGTCTGAGATTTGGCAAAAATGGAAAATTGCGGAACCGGGGGAAGGATGGAAATTCCAAAAAAGCAGACATTTCCATTCCGTCAAAGAAAAGGTCAGACAGATCCCTGAGGTGATCAAAAAAAGGAACCGGGCACTGTTACTGCCAGTTGGAATCCTAGTATTTATACTGGTTATCCTAGTGGTCTTTGTTGGGAGCTGTGCCATTACCATGCAGGGGGCAGGTTCCCTGATCGGGATGACAAGCTATATCAGCAGTGATGAGACCATACACGCAGTAGAAGATTATTATGCCGGACTGGAAGATAAGCTGAATCAGCAGATTAATTTCATGGAGAAAAAGCATCCCGGATATGACGAATACCGTTATCAGGTGGATGAAATCTCCCATAATCCGTATCATCTGATCTCCTATCTGACCGCAAAGTATCAGGAATTTTCCTTTGATCAGGTCAAAGAGGAACTGGATGAACTGTTTCAGGCGCAGTATACCCTTACAACGAAAAGTTCCACAGAAACGGTGACAGAGACAAAAACGGTCAAGGTGGGAGAATCCCTTGGAACGGTGGTGACCAGTGGATACTGCAACTGTGTGATCTGTTGCGGTAAATGGTCCGGCGGTGTTACGGCAAGTGGGGTAAAACCAACATCAAATCATACACTGGCAGTGGATGCGAAAAATCCGATCGTCCCCCTTGGGACAAAAGTCATCATGAACGGGATCGAATATACCGTTGAGGATACAGGAAACTTTGCAAAATATGGTGTGGATTTTGATGTGTATTACGATACACACTTGCAGGCACTGGCACATGGTCACAAAAAATGGGAAGCATATCTGGCAGATTCAAACGGCACGAAAGAAGTCACCACGACAGTGACAACCAAAAAGAAGATCTACAGTATTCAGCTGACCAATCATTCCTTCCAGGACATTGTAACAAACCGGATGAACAGGGCAGAAAAGAAACAGTATGAGGCACTGAATGCAACTTATGGAAACCGCAGCTATCTGTTTGATACCACAACACTTCCATCCGGAAGCTCCGATGGATTCCGTTATGAGATCCCGCCGGAAGCATTATCGGATGAACGCTTTGCAAGGATGATTAAGGAAGCAGAAAAGTGTCTTGGCATGCCGTATGTCTGGGGCGGGGACAGCCCACAGACGGGATTTGACTGTTCCGGGTTCGTTTCCTGGGTGGTCAACCACAGTGAGAATGGATGGGATATGGGGCGGCAGACTGCCAATGGCCTGATGTCTCAATGCACTGCAGTTTCTGCTGAGGAAGCCAGACCGGGTGACCTGGTCTTTTTTGAGAAAACATATCAGACGGACGGAGCAAGTCATGTAGGAATCTATGTCGGAAACGGGATGATGATACATTGTGGAAATCCGATCCAATATACCAATATCAACACAACATACTGGCAGCAACACTTTCTTGGTTTTGGAAGGCTGCCATAAAGAAGGAGGACGCATATTGAACAAACGCATAAAAAAATATCTGGAAGAGATTGAAAAAACAGAAGAAAAGATTGAGCAGCTGCAGTCTTATGTAAAAGGTGTCCGGGTGGCATTAAAGCAGGAAGAGGACAACGAGATCATAAAAAGCATTCGGAGCAAAAAGATGTCTACGGAGGAACTTGTGGACTTTTTAAGTCAGATCCAAGATGGCAGCATCTGCCTGGAAACAAGGGTGAAGCTGCAGTCAGAGCCACAGCAGACAACACAGGAAAATAAAGAGGAGGAATTTTGACATGAAGAAATATAGCTATTGGAAAAAAGCAGCAATGATGACAGCCACTGCAGCAATGCTCATGGGAAGCTGTACACCGGCATTCGCCTATGTCTCATCCGGGACGGAAGAACAGCTTCTGACTGAAACCGCGGATGGAGCAGGTGAGGATGCTTCTGGAGAAGCAGCCAATGGAAATGCGGCGGATGCCGGACAGAATGGATCGGCAACAGAAGATGCCAATGCTGTGACAGAACATACAGAGGCAGGGACAGCGTTTTCCGTACCGGGCACTGCTACGCTGCAGGATTCCATTACGGACGGTTCCAGTAAGGAATTTTATACGATCCGTACCGCAAATAATAACACATTTTATTTGGTCATTGATAAATCGGCAACGAGCAATAATGTCTATATGCTCTCCGCAGTTGATGAAAATGATCTGACAGAATTCCTTTCGGACGAAGAACTGGAAGCATTAAAGGATAGTGCACAAAACAGTAAAACCGGTGTGGTACTTCCGGAATCCACAAAAGAATCTGTGGATGAGGAAAGCAGTGCAGTTCCTGAAGTAACAAAACCGGCGGAGCAGAAAAAAACATCATCCATGAAAACGGTAATGACAACGATCCTGTTACTGGCACTAGGAGCAGTCGGTGCGTATTACTATTTCAAAATCTATAAACCGGGCAGACCAAAAGAGGATGATGGCGAAAATCAGGGGATGGAACAGGAAGATTTTCCAGATGAAGAGGATGATTCTGAAAAAGAATAAAAAAATTTGAAAAACATTTTGTATGAAGCGTCTCCTGTACACGATTAGTGAAAGGAGGTCATAAAAAATGTACCTGATTATTAGTGAGAAACCAAGCGTTTCAAATGCGATAGGGGATGTGCTTGGAGCAACACAGAAAAAGGATGGATATCTGATGGGGGACGACTGCCTGATCAGCTGGTGCCTGGGGCACCTGGCAGACTATGTTTTCCCGGATTCATATGATCCTAAATTTGCGAACTGGCGGTTTGAAGATCTGCCGATCATTCCCAAACAGTGGCAGCTGTCTGTGACGAAAGGTAAAGAAGCGCAGTACAAGATTCTCTGCTATTTGTTAAACCGACCGGAGCTTGAATACGTGGTCAATGCCTGTGATGCAGGAAGAGAAGGGGAACTGATCTTCCGCAGGATCTATACAATGTCCGGCAGTAAACTTCCGGTCAAACGTTTGTGGATCAGTTCCATGGAAGATGATGCGATCCGGAAAGGATTCAGGGAATTAAAAGATGCCAGGGCATATGATGACCTGGCAAAAGCTTCCATCTGCAGGGCAAAGGCAGACTGGCTGGTGGGGATCAATGCCACCCGGGCCTATACCACAAAATATTTTAAGAAGCTGACGGTGGGAAGAGTGCAGTCCCCGACACTTGCCATGCTTGTTGAGCGGAATGAGCAGATCCAAAAGTTCCAGAAAGAAAAGTATTTTAACGTGACACTGAACTTAAAAGATTTTTCCGTAACAAAGGAGAAAATCTTTGAGGAACAGGAAGCCGATGCACTGATGGAAGCATGCAGGGGTAACAGTGTTGTGATCAAAGAAATCACTACTTTTCAAAAAGAAATAGCTGCCCCGAAACTGTATGACCTGACAAGTTTACAGAGGGATGCCAACCGGCTGTATGGAATGACGGCACAGCAGACACTGGATGCAGCACAGAAATTGTATGAGAAAAAGCTGATCACTTATCCGCGTACAGACAGCCGGTTCCTTACAGATGAAATGAAAGGGGATGCACTGGATGAGATTGAAATTGTGGAAGCATATTACGGATTCAAAAATCCATTCGGTGCAGAATTCCCTGTGAAAGCAGACAGAATCTTAAATAGTAAAAAAGTATCGGATCACCATGCAATTATTCCGACTGCAGAACTGAAAAACGCAACATCTGGAAGCATGGGACAGAATGAAAACAAAATCTTGTATCTGGTATCCAGACGGCTGCTGGCTGCAACACTGCCACCTTATGTCTATGAAGAAACAAAGATCCAGGCAGAATGCGCAGGTAACATGTTTCAAGCAAAAGGAAAGAAGGTATTGGATGAAGGCTGGAAGTGCGTGGAATTTCTGGGAAATTATGAAGTTCCAGAGAAAAAAGCCAATGAGGGATTTGATGCTGTTCCAGCGGTGAAGGAATGTAACAAGAAGATGCTGTATACCTCTCCACCGAAACAATATTCCGAAGATACGCTGCTTGGTGCCATGGAAGCTGCCGGGAATGCAGACTTTGACAAAAATACAGAGAGAAAAGGAATCGGTACACCGGCAACCAGAGCTGGCATCATCGAAAAACTCATTACCTGTGGGTATGCCATACGCCGGGGAAAGCAGTTACTGCCAACACAGGATGGCACCATGCTGATTCAGGTGTTGCCGGAATATCTGAAATCACCATCTATGACAGCAGAATGGGAAAATGAACTGCTTGAGATGGAGCAGGGAAAGGTTCCTGTTCAGCAATTTATGGATGAAATCACACTGCTGACGCAGAAGATTATTGAGGAATGCAGCAAGCTTCCGGAAGAAGAAAAAGAAAGATTCCTAAACCGTAGAAAGATTGGAATCTGCCCGGCATGTGGTCGTGTCGTATATGAAGGAAAGAAAAGTTATTATTGCTCAAATCCAGATTGCAGGTTTGTTCTTTGGAAAGAAAACAGATATCTGGTATCTATGCGAAAAGTGATTGATCCAGCATTGGCAGAGAACCTGTTGGAAAAAGGTCGGGCGCGTGTCAGGGATCTGTATTCCGCAAGAAAAGGAACAACCTTTGAAGCTGATTTGTGTATGGAATACCAGGATGAACGTGTACAGTTCCGGTTGGAATTTCCACCACGAAAAAAACAATTTTATAAAAAAGGAGAAAAATGATCATGGAATTTGATGAATTCAAAACATATGTAAAGAATAGTATAAAATTTTACTTACCAGAAGAATTTCGAACTGCAACCGTAGAGTTGTATAACACACAAAAGTTAAATGAACAGTATACGGCATTGCTTGTCATGAAAGAAGGAGAAACAGTCGCTCCAACCATGAACCTGAACCATTTTTATGGAGAATATCAGCAGAATGGAAATGTTGGAGAGGTGCTTCGCAGAATGGCAGAGCTTATCACAGTACAGCCGCCGGAACTGGATGTAAGTACTATGCTTTTGAATTACGAAGAAGCGAAGAAAAAGCTGTTTTTTCGCGTAAATGCAGTAAAAGGAAATGAGGGACTTCTTGCAACCTGTCCTCATACAAAGATAGATGACCTGGCAATCACCTATCATGTAGAAGTAGATAACAGAAATAATCGTGATCTTGGTTCTATGCTGGTGACAGATACGGTGTTGGAACACTATGGGATTACGAAAGAACAGCTCCATCAGGATGCAATGGAAAACAGTCCGCGTATCCATGAAGCAAGATTTGGAGAGATGAACAGTCCGTTATTTAATATAAATTTGCCGGTGGAAGAAACAGAGTATCAGGGACATGATGATGGTCAAGATGGTTTCCTTGGAATGATGGTCCCAATGTATATTCTTACAAATGAGCAGTTGATCTTTGGGGCGGCGACATTGTTCTATCCTGGAATGATGGATCAGATTGCAGAAAAAATTAAGGATAGTTTCTATGTGTTACCTTCCTCCGTCCATGAGCAGTTAATCGTCCCGGCAGCCTTTGTAGAAGAGGATAGCAGTTATTTGGATGATATGGTGGAAGAGGTCAATTATAGTGTGGTGGATCCACATGAACGTCTGACGGATCATGCATACCATTATGATGCAAAAGATAAAATATTTGAGCGGGCAACTGCGTATGAGGCGAGAAAGCGCGAAAAACAGGAAATGCTGGATAGACTGAATAAATCAAAAGACACAATCCCACGCAATCTGACGGGAAAACCAAAGAAAGACGATATGTCACTGTAAGTTGTACCGACAGGAGGTGTAAAAGACGATGATGCTTGAAGTAAATCAGGAAAATTCTTTAAATCAGGTGGCGGTCCGGCTGATCGAGGAGCCGCCCTTATATAGTGATATACCGATCAAGACACCAGAGGATGCCATCCGGGTCATGGGGGAATGGATGAAAGGTCTGGATCGGGAAGTGGTCTGTGTGGTCAATATGCAGGCAGATTTAAGACCGATCAATATGAATATCGTAAGTATGGGAGTCTTAGACCAATCTATGGTTCATCCAAGAGAAATCTTTAAATCTGCCATCCTGTCAAATGCACATTCCATGCTCATGATGCATAATCATCCATCCGGTTCATTGGAACCGTCCGTAGAAGATATCCGGATTACAGACCGTATGGAACAGGTGGGGATGATCCTTGGAATCCCATTGGCAGATCATGTGATCGTTGGACGTGGGATGGAATATTATTCATTCCGGGAAAAGGAAATCCTAAAAATGAAAGAACCGGTATATGCACAGAATCTGGATGCAATCAACCTTCAGACCGATGCACCCAGAAAATCCGGGAATGCCAACTATGATCCAAAGAAAAGAATGGATGAGTTGATGGCATCCCTGGAAGAAGGAATGAAAGAAATGTTTTCTTCTGAGAAGTATACACAGTATTTGAAGACCATGGCAAAATTCCATACATACAGCCTGAATAATACTATTCTGATTTCTATGCAGCGACCGGATGCTACACTTGTAACTGGATATGAACGCTGGAAGTCTATGGGGCGGCAGGTGAAAAAAGGAGAGAAGGCGATCCGGATCATTGCGCCTGCCCCGGTAAAAGAGAAACGACAGCAGAAAAAACTGGATGAGGAAAACAAACCGGTTCTGGATGAAAATGGTGATCCGGAAATAGAAGAGGTAGAGGCCACTGTTCAGAAATATAAAGTGACGAATGTGTTCGATATTTCCCAGACGGAAGGAGATCCCATTGAAACATTGGATGCGGCAGAACTGACCGCCGGTGTGGAAAACTATGCAGAGTTTTTGCAGGCGGTTGAAAAGGTTGCGCCGGTTCCAATCCGTTTTGATGAATTAACAGGTCAGACAAAAGGATATTTCCATACAGTCAAGCAGGAGATCGTCATTCAGAAGGGGATGGCAGAGAGCCAGACGTTAAAAACTGCAATCCATGAGACCGCACATTCGCTGTTACATAATAAAGAAAAAATGGCAGAACAGGAAGACCTGAAAAACCGTCAGACCAAAGAGGTGGAGGCGGAAAGTGTGGCTTTTGTGGTGTGCAGTGCATTTGGCCTGGATACTTCAGAATATTCTTTCCCATACATTGCCGGATGGAGCAGTGGAAAAGAAATGACAGAATTGAAAGCATCCATGGATGTGATCCGCAAGACCAGCAGTAATCTGATCAAGTCCATAGAAAAAGAAGTACAGCATTTATTGACGGAAAAAGAAAAGCAGAAATTTCTGGATGCGCATGCGAACGATACGATTTCCTTTTATGTGGCAGATGATATGGATTACCCGATTTCAGGGGATTTTTGGGAATACCAAACCTTAGAAGAAGCATGGGATTTTTACCAGAAGCATCTGGGAGACGCAGTGCATGGATTAAGAGGAATTGGATTCCAAATACAGGATGGCAGCGATTACATTGGCATGGAGCCCTTGATCAAGGATGGTATGGTGCAGATAGATGAAATTAATCATAAACCTTATTACAGAGATCACCCATTGGTGCAGAAAGCAATTTCAGACCTGCAGGATTTGATGAGAATGAATCAGAACCGTACCAAGCCAGATCAACCACTGGAGAAAGCAGAAAAACAGATCAAATCGAAAGGAAGGGCGCAGGTACTATGAGTCAGTTTGCAGTATACCGGGTAAAAGACCAGACAAAAGCTCCATGGCAGCTATCTTATTTTGAGGTGCTGGAACAAAAAAATCCTATCAGGGAACAAGATTACCAACAGATCTATCTTAAGCATGCCAAAGAGTGGAAGAATGCGATGGAGATCTGGAAACATCTGCAAGATACCGTAAAGATAAGTGACGTACTGACCATAAACCAAAACGGAGAAGTTTCTGCCTATTATATGGATGCGGATGGTCCACATAAAATATCCGGATTTTTCAATCTTGTATCAGATGGAGCTGTGATAGCTGCAGATACAAAAGATTATCAGATTGAAGGCTATGAGGGAAGCTGGATGGTAACGGATTTTCTCATTATGGACGGGAAACAGTTTTATCTCATGGAACACCAGAAATTCCATGATCAGGCAAATAAAGTTATTTTGGATAGTTATGGAAAGCTAGTCACAGAGACAGGAAAAGCAGGTTTTGATGAGATTGCAAAGCAGAAGATCCGCGATTATGAGAAAGCGGAAGAAGATCAGGAACCGGTGAAAGAGAATCATCAGGAGAGGATTGAACACTATCAGAAAATACTTCTGCAGAAGAAAAATGCAAGGACTTCTGGTGGAATGAGTGTACCTGATAATGACCAGGAAGCCTCTGAGCCTAAAAAAGAGATACTTGGAAAGAAAAAATCCATTGTTGGAAGATTACGTCGGCATCAGGCAGAAATAGCAGCAAAAGAAGGAAAGCCGGTATCAAAATATTTGGAAATGCAGTTAGAGCGAGAGAAAAAGAAGTAAACTGAGTAGTGATGGAGCACTTGGAAGGCATTTTAAAAATGCTTTCTGGGTGCTATTTTTGTTGATTTAGAGTAAGGATAATGGGAGATTGAGTGTGGTAGATGCAGATTTTGCAGTTGTTGCTAAATAAAACCGTAAATAATTACAGGATATGGTGGGGTTTTTATACCCCATGTTTTGATGTAAATTATAATTATCAAAAAGAAAACGATTAATCAGAAGAGATGGAGGATTAAAACTATGATGAATGATTATGGATGTGGAAAAGGCGGACTGGATAATAGTGGATATAAAGAAATTAGACCGATATATGGTAATAAATGATGCTACATGAGAAAGAACAATGCACTGCTATGTTTTCAGAAATCGTGTAGAATCTACTTGTTGCGTAATAGTTGATGCAGACAAGAATAGATCTGAAAACATAAAATATTAACAATTACTGTTATTGAAAATAGTGAAATTATTATGTATAATGATGTAGAAAACAAAGAGACAAAACACTGAAAAATACGGTGGAAATCTAGTAACAAAAATAAATCAACAGGAAAAGGAGAAAATGACTATGAAAAAATATGAATGTGGACCATGTGGTTATATTTATGATCCGGCAGTAGGAGATCCAGACGGAGGTATTGCTCCAGGAACTGCATTTGAGGATATTCCAGATGACTGGGTATGTCCACTCTGTGGATTGGGAAAAGATGTTTTTGTTCCTGTAGAAGACTAAGCAGATAATGCTAATATGAAACTGATAGACACAAATAATTCCAAGAGAATATATAAAAGAAATGGAGACCAGATTATGACTTACGATTTAAATATTACCTTTGATGATAATTTAATTACAGGAAATAAAACTATCGATACCCAGCATAAAGAATTGATTGACCGTATCCAAAACTTTTTAACTGCCTGTCAAAATGGCGACAGCAAGGTAAAAGCAATCAAAATGCTGGATTATCTGGATGAGTATACTGACTTTCATTTCAAAGAAGAGGAAAAGCTTCAGGAAAACGTTGGTTATCCAGGGCGTGAAACGCATCACGAAAAACATGAAGAGTTTAAAAAGACAATTCAGGTACTGTATGAATACCTTAATGATTATGAAGGACCAACGGATCAGTTCAGTGAACTTGTACAGAAAAATGTGATTGACTGGTTGTTTGGACACATTAAAACAAATGACCGCTCTGTAGCGGAATTTATTTTTATAAGAGAAAATCCTGACCGGTTATAAAATAAATCAGTAAATGCGTTTTATCAGAATTTAGACAAAGTGGTGAATGTTCTTATGATGAATAAACTTTGAGAATACTGTGTCGACACTAAGAAAGTCACAAATGAACAGGAAACCTATTTATTTCACAGTATTACTATGAAATGATAGTTTCCCATTGTTACCTTATGTTGTGGATAACATATACACATATTTCCAAAAAAAAATTCAGGTAAAAATTTGCCAATATATGTACAGGTGTATTACTCATTTGTAGATGGAATTCATATTGGTGAGTTTGTGGATTCATTAGAAAAATATTTTGCAAATCTTTAACAACCAAATTCAAGTTTGGCTGACTCACAACAATTTAATATCAAACTAATACAAGCACTTTAGCCAATAAGGTTAAGGTGCTTTTTTTGCGCCTTGAAAGGAGGTAGTAACAGCTAAACACATCGGGAAAAGCCCGATTTAATCATTACAACAGGCATTGGATTTGGTGAAAGTTTAGTAATGCTGATAATTACAGCTTTCCTTGCAATCATCATTATTATCTGTGGATTCTTTATCATCTACACAGTGTATTTCAGGTTCTTAAAGATACTGATTATTGTGCCGCTTGGTGCGATTGCATGCTCCACAATGGCAGGAAACAGAATGGTCAGTCATACAATGGCTACCTACTGCAAATATTTTCTTTCGTGTGTATTCGAGGCAGTAACGATGGCACTTGCAATTGTGGTATGTAATGCATTTATCAATGCAGGACTTCCGGCATTTACAGGAAGTTATCTGTGATATAGGATGCTTCGTCAGATGCCAGGAACACAAATGCATTGGCAATATCCTCCGGCTGACCCAGGCGGCGCAGGGGGATCTGTTTGATGAGCGGATCAATTACTTCCTTGGGAACAGCTTCTTCATCAATTGCACCAGTTGCCTGGGCGATTGCGTTTCCCTCAGCGTCAATAAAATATGTGGTAGGCAGTGAATAAACACCGTAGATTGCAGCGGCATCCTGATCTGTATCGTAAAATACCGGGAAAGAATAGCCCTGTTCTACGATGAAAGCTGATGCAGTTTCTATAGTCTCTCTGGAACCATCGGTCATATTGATGATGAGAAACTGTACTTCTTCACCTATTTCCAGATACTTTTCATTAAAATCAGGCATTTCCATTTTACAGGGGCCGCACCAGCTTGCCCAGAAATTTAGAACAATCGATTTTCCAATAAAGTCTGAAAGATGAACTTCATTTCCGTCCAGATCGTAAACTGTAAAATCTGGTGCTAATATCTTTTCCGATTCACCCTCTTGTGTTGTTGGAAGAGAGGCTTCTGTGGATTCGGTTTTCTGCGGTGCTTGAGTGGCAAGCAGATCAGGCGCCAGCTTCTGTCCAAGCTGTTTATATAGAATTCCTGCGCCGCCTAAAATGAGAACAAATACAAGAATAAGAATCATTATTATTTTCTTTTTATTCATAAACCCTCCTCAACTAAGCAGGCTGAGAAGCTGTCCCAGCGTTCCTGTTGCCATCAAAATACCCACCAATATCAGGAAACAGCCGCTGACAGTATTGATGATCCGGTAGTGTTTTTTGATCCAGTTGAAGGCTGACTTCAGATAGTCAATCAGAACAGCACTGAGAAGAAATGGAATTCCAAGTCCCAGCGAATAGCAAAGCAGCATCAGCATACCTTCGATTGCATGATTCTGCTGAGAGGCAAGCATCAAGGCAGAACCGAGGAATGCGCCCACGCAAGGTGTCCAGCCCAAGGAAAATATCATGCCAAAGAGCATAGCGGGGAAGAACCCCATCTCACGGCTGTTTACTGTTTTACTGCCGCCTCTGAACAAATTCATTTTGAAAACGCCAAGAAAATTGAGGCCAAAAAGAATTACAATCAATCCGGAAATTAAATTCACTGCGCCTTTGTATTCTCGAAGGATACTGCCAATGGTGCCAGCCAATGCGCCCATTGCTACAAAGACTACAGTAAATCCACTAACAAATCCCAATGCTCCAGATAAGGTCTTTTTTGTACTGCGTTCTCCACCACCTGCAAAATAGGAGATATAGATGGGTAGCATGGGAAGCAGGCAAGGTGATATGAAGGTGATAATGCCCTCCAGGAAAGCTACTGCGTATTGCATGAGCCGCTGCACCCCTTTCCGAAAATACCGGAAAACAGCCAGCCGATAAAGCCCATATAGGCCATCGTGATGAACGGGTTAGAAGTCAGCGGACAAGCTCCGGTAGAGCATCCCACAAGGTAGTAATATGCAAGGCCAACCAATGCGCCGCCTACGATAAAAAGAACTGGCTTCAGCCATTTTTTAATTTTTTCTTTCATCTCACATTCCTCCTGCTAAATATTCCTCTGCATAGTGAACAGCAGTTGCCCCATCGGCTACAGCAGTCACGACCTGCCGTAATGCCTTTGTGCGGACATCCCCAACGGCGAATACACCGGGGATGTTGGTGCAGGTACTCTCATCTGCGATAATGTATCCAGCCGGATCAATCGTAATCTGATCTTTCACCAATTCGGTGGAAGGTTTTCTTCCGATGCTGACAAACACACCGTCGCAAGCAAGCGTGCTTTCCTCTCCGGTTTTCACATTCCGAGTCCGGATACCGGTCAGCTTTTCGTTATGGAGCAGTGTGACGATCTCACTGTCCCAGAGGAATTCTACATTTTCCGTTTTCATCAAAGGCTCATGGTAGATCTTTGTTGCTTTTAAGGTATCTCTCCGGTGAACGACGATGACTTTTTTGCAGATACGGGAGAGGATAAGGGCATCCGCCGCAGCGGTATTGCCACCTCCTGCGATGACAACCGTTTTGTTCCGATAGAACATTCCGTCACAGGCTGCGCAGTAGTGGACACCTTTGCCGATTAACTCCTGTTCATCATCAACACCCAGCTCTCTGGGGCCAGCTCCGGTAGCGAGCACAATGGTCTTTGCGTACATAGGGCCTTCACTGGTCACAGCTTTCTTTACAGAACCTGACAGTTCCAGAGACAGCACTTCAGTCAGCTTGGTTTCTACACCAAACCGCTCCGTTCCTCGCTTCATTTTTTCTCCCAGGGAGAAACCGTCGATGCCATCCTCGAAGCCGGGATAGTTGTCGATTTGTTCGGTCAGAGCCATCTGCCCGCCGGCAGACAGCTTTTCTAAAACCACAGTGTCCATTCCGGCTCTTGCAGCATAAAGGGCTGCGGTATAGCCGCCGGGACCGCCACCTACAACGATCATGTCATAGATATGCTGCGCATTATTTACTTCCTGAGTCCGGTGCTGTAAGGTTTCCTCAATAAAAGCCACCAGCTGCGTTCTGGATTCCGGAGCGACGATAGAGCCAAGAGCCTGTCCGTTGTGATAGATCAGTAGAGTAGGGACAACTTCAATAGCCTCGGCCTCAGCCAATTCCGGCTCATCATCAATGTTGACAGCAGTGAATACCAGCGTATCCTTATATTCCTCAGCAACGCTTTCCAATGCTGGAGCCAGACGGCGGCAATATACGCACCAAGGGGCTGAAAACTCCACCAGAACAGTCTTTCCGCTATGCACCATTTCTTCAAATTGATTTCTATTGATATTGATAACTGCCATATTGCCAGCTCCTTTCTTTTGTTTGATTATAGTATAGCCAATCTAAAATAATATTTCGGTGATAATATCACATAAAATAGTGCGACATTGCTGCCGCACTAAACTTTTTTGTTATGCTGACTGGGCACAGACACTTATATATCTATGTGAAATGACATTTACGATAGCAATGACTGTTATATTAAGTGTAGATGGTATGGCAAGAAGTTAATTTAATGTGGTATGGTGATGTAATCACGGAAAACAAATGAATTTAAGACTATAACAAAGCTACAAAAAGAAAAAGATAAGGAGGACTGTAAAATGTCAGCTATTAATATCAATAAAAATAATTTTGAGAACGAAGTACTGAATTCCGATAAAACCGTTCTTTTAGATTTTTGGGCATCTTGGTGTGCGCCTTGCCGTAGGGTAGTACCTATTGTAGAGGAGATTGCAGATGAGCGTATGGATATTAAAGTTGGAAAGATTAATGTAGATGAAGAGCCTGAACTGGCAAATAAGTTCAGTATTATGAGCATTCCGACTTTAGTGGTTATGAAGAATGGGAAGATTGTACAGCAGGTTTCAGGGGCGAGACCTAAGAATGCGATTTTAGAAATGCTTTAGGGAGGTGTGCTAATGGGATTTTTTGATTTCTTTAAACAGTCGAATATTAATCAAGGCATAGAAGAATATAAAATGACTGTTGGTGCAGTTCTGCTGGATGTCCGTACTCCGCAGGAATATCAGGAAGGACATATACCAGAAAGTAAAAATGTGCCGTTGCAGCAACTAGACAATATTGTTTCTGTAGCGAAGAATAAGGATATCCCTCTGTTTGTATACTGTTATTCCGGTTCCCGGAGCCGTCAGGCAACTGGGATGTTGCAACGAATGGGATATTCTAAAGTAAATAATATCGGTGGCATTGCAGCTTACTCAGGAAAGGTGGAAAAATAAGATGAAGGTAATAATTGTAGGAGGTGTAGCCGGAGGAGCTACAGCCGCAGCAAGAATACGCAGACTGAATGAGCATGCTGAAATTACTGTGTTTGAAAGATCCGGATACATATCCTATGCAAATTGTGGACTTCCATATTATATTGGAGACGTGATCACAGACCCGGAAGAACTTACACTACAGACACCAGAGAGTTTTTTTAAACGCT
>OGYG01000106.1_pt1 | contig 95838 bp, 78 predicted proteins | sample 1576481 | NCBI WGS metagenome assembly OGYG01 (sample SAMEA3541497, study PRJEB24748) | human gut metagenome | biome: human gut; feature: human-associated habitat; material: faeces | place: China | collected 2012 | reverse complement strand
GACATCACCTACGGCACCAACAACGAGTTCGGCTTCGACTACCTGCGTGACAACATGGCGTGGGAAAAGTCCGATCTGGTGCAGCGCGGCCACCACTTCGCCATCGTCGATGAGGTTGACTCCATCCTCATCGACGAGGCCCGTACCCCGTTGATCATCTCCGGTCCGGCCGAAGGCGACGTGACCCGTTGGTACCGTCAGTTCGCACGTCTGGTGCTCAAGCTCACCCGTGACGAGGACTATGAGGTCGACGAGAAAAAGAAGGTCGTCGGCATTCTCGATCCAGGCATCAACAAGATCGAGGATTATCTCGGCATCGACAACCTGTACGAGCCGAACAACACCGCACTGATCGGCTACCTGAACAACGCCATCAAGGCCAAGGAACTGTTCCTGCGCGACCGCGACTACGTGGTGACTGGCGGTGAAGTGCTCATCGTCGACGAACACACCGGCCGTATCCTGCCGGGACGCCGTTACAACGAAGGTCTGCACCAGGCAATCGAAGCCAAGGAAAACGTGGAAGTCAAGGCTGAGAACCAGACCTTCGCCACCATCACCCTGCAGAACTACTTCCGCATGTACGACAAGCTGTCGGGCATGACCGGTACCGCAGAAACCGAGGCCGCGGAGTTCATGGGCACCTATAAGCTGGGCGTGCTCCCGATTCCGACCAACAAGCCGATGATTCGCGAAGACAAGGACGATTTGATCTTCCGTACCAAGAAGGAGAAGCTTGCCGCCATCGTGCGCGATGTTGCCAAGCGCCACAAGAAGGGCCAGCCGGTGCTGCTGGGTACCGCTTCCGTGGAATCCTCCGAAATCGTGTCGTCCCTGCTTGACGTTGCCAACATTCCCCACCAGGTGCTGAACGCGAAGCAGCATGACAAGGAAGCCGCCGTCGTGGCCGTCGCGGGCCGTAAGGGCGCCGTCACCGTGGCTACCAACATGGCAGGCCGTGGCACCGATATCATGCTCGGCGGCAACGTCGAGTTCCTTGCCGATGCGAAGCTCAAGTCCGAAGGCTATTCTCCGGATGACACTCCGGACGAGTACGAGAAGCGTTGGCCGGGCACCTTGGCCGAAATCAAGGAGCAGGTCAAGGACGAGCATGAAGAGGTCGTTGAACTCGGCGGCCTGTACGTGCTTGGTACCGAGCGTCACGAATCCCGTCGTATCGACAACCAGCTGCGCGGCCGTTCCGGACGTCAGGGCGATCCGGGCGAGTCCCGTTTCTACCTGTCGCTCGAAGACGATCTGATGCGTCTGTTCAACACCCAGCTCGTGGCCCGCGTTATGGCCAAGGGCATGCCGGAAGGCGAGCCGATCGAAGCGAAGAGCGTTTCCAAGGGCGTGCGCACCGCACAGAAGGCCGTGGAATCCCGCAACTTCGAAATCCGTAAGAACGTGCTCAAGTACGATGACGTGATGAACAAGCAGCGCACCGTCATCTACGCCGAGCGTCAGGCTGTGCTCAAGGGCGAAGACATCCACGAGGATATCCTCAAGTTCATCGACGATACGGTATTGAGCTACATCAAGGGCGCCAACAAGGGTTCTGACAAGCCGAAGGATTGGGATTGGGAAGGCCTGTTCAAGGCTCTGAACGCCGTGTACCCGATTGCCGTCGATCCGGAAGCCGCCAAGGACGCTGTCTCCAAGCTCAAGGGAGACAAGGCCATCGTAGCCCTGCAGGAGCTTATCGTTTCCGACGCAAAGGACCAGTATGCCGACTTCGAAGCCAAGCTTGGTGAAGAGGGTCTGCGTCAGCTGGAACGTCGTGTCGTGCTCGCGGTTCTTGACCGCAAGTGGCGCGAACACCTGTATGAGATGGATTATCTCAAGGACGGCATCGGTCTGCGTGGTATGGGTCAGCGCGATCCGCTGGTCGAATACCAGCGCGAAGGCTATCAGATGTACAACTCCATGATTGAAGCAATCAAGGAGGAGACCATCCAGCTGCTGTTCCACGTTGACATCGATCGTGTCGCCACCACCGAAGACGCCGAAACCGAATCCGATGAGGAAGAGGCCGTGAACGCAGCCGAAGCGGTGATGGGCCTGGATAGCGAAGCGCAGCCGACCGGTGAAACCGCTCCTGCCGAGCCGGAAACCGACGATGAGGCCGAGAAGACCGTCATCGACGAACTGGCCGAAGAACAGAAGAATGAGCCTGGCATCGTGGGCATGCAGCCGATCAGCCATGCTGAGGGCAAGGTTCCTGCCAATAAGCGCCCGAAGAGCGAGGAATTGCGCTCTCCGTGGGCGGATGGCCGCACCTTCCCGGGAACTGGCAAGAACGCCCAGTGCCCGTGCGGTTCCGGTCGTAAGTACAAGATGTGCCACGGACAGAACGAACAGTGACATATCGTGTGATGCTCTGATGATTCGCGCATAATGAAGGCGGTTTGCGGATTTTTCGCAGACCGCCTTTTTGTTTCATGCTCGTTGCCCGATATGCGGAAGATAGATATTGAAAATGTCTGTGTTGTTTATGATGAGCGCTTTTCTGCAATTACCTGTTCGTGATATGGACGTTGAAAAACCATGAAATGTAGAACGGTTACAATGGCGGCGATATCGTATCAACAACGTGACATGCTGAAGCGTCAAGGAGGGCATCATGGCTGAAATCACATGGAAGTCGATCCTCACCAAGCTGGTCGGAGGGGACCATCTGAGTGCCGAGGAATCCGAGTGGTTCGTCGATGACCTCATGAACGGCAACGCTAATCCGGCGGCCGTCGGTGCGGTTCTGGCAACCCAGCAGCAGCTTGGCTTGACTCCGGATGAGGTGCGTGGAGCGGCCAAGGCCATGGTCTCCCATGCCATCAAACTTGATATCGACGGTGAGACCACCGATATCGTCGGTACCGGTGGAGACGGTGCCGCGACGGTGAATCTGTCTTCCATGGGCGCGGTGGTGGCTGCCGCAGCCGGAGCGAAAGTCGTGAAGCACGGCAATCGTGCAGCCTCTTCCAAGTGCGGCACTGCCGATTGCTTCGAGGCGCTGGGACTGCCGCTCGATCTGGAACCGGAACAGGTTGCTGAGGTCGGCAACGAATGCGGCATCGCATTCGCTTTCGCACGCACATTCCATCCGGCAATGCGCTTCGTGGGACCTGTCCGTGCGGCGCTCGGCATGCCATGCGTATTCAACGTTCTTGGACCTCTGACCAATCCGGCCTCGCCGAAGCACATGGCGGTGGGCTGTGCCAATCGCGCAATGAGCCCGATCATGGCTGCGGTATATGCGGCTAATGGACAGACCGGCATGGTGTACACGTCAAGCGAGGGACTTGACGAAATGGCTCCGACTGGTCCGGTGTCCATCTGGGAGTTCAGCAACGGCAAAGTCACTGAGAGTGAATTCGATCCGACTGTGGAGCTTGGTCTCGACAAGGTGACGGTGGCTGACTTAAAGGGTGGAGAGCCGGAGCTCAACGCTCAGCTGTTCCGTGACTTCCTTGCAGGCAAGGACGTTCCTTTCCGCACTACCGCCCTGCTCAACGCGGCATCCGCGATTGTTGCGGACGGCCATCAGGTGCCAGCTGATGCCAGCCTGACTGAACGATTCAAAGCGGCCTATGCCATTGCCGAAGAAACCGTTGATTCAGGCAAGGCCTCGGCACTGCTTGACCAGTGGATCACCGCCGCCCAGTCCAAGAAAGCTTGATATTCGGCGAAATGGCAGATCATAAGAACGTATAAGGCGTGTCTCGTCAAAACACTCAACGACGAGACACGCCTTATACGTATCGCAGCGACAAATATCACAGAGAAGAGCACAAAAGACGTAGCTGATGCAGTCTTCTCCATATGTTGCTATACGCGAGCTCCATCATCGAAAACATCGCGGCGGGTTTGTGTATGTCCCTTGTGCTGTACGATCAATCCAGCAGCGCCAATCAACGCGCACACACCGAAAATCGATCCCAAAATCCCAGCCAAAGCAGGCATGAATGCAGATGCGATGATACCGGCGACACCAGCGATCAAAAGCACCCAAAACACCAACTTCGATATCTTGACATGACCGATGGAGGGATTCGGAGGAGTGAAATCATCACCGTAACGATCCATTACACTATCGGTGTCCAACCAGCTGGAACCAGTGAAATCGCGCGGTCCACGACCTTGCGGAGTGTCATCAGTGAACGTGCCCTGATCCAAATCCTGAATCGAAAGCAACGCCTCCTTCTCACGGCGCTGCGCATGTTTTTCAAAACGTTTCGCGCTACGAGAATGCTCCACGGCCTGCAAATCGTCGGCATGCGAACTTGCGAATTCAGCCCATGCGGCATCCAAATCGTCCGCATTTGAAGAAGCCCCTTCGCCACCATTCGGCGCGGCATTTGGGCGTTCTTCATCGGCATTGCTATTGTTGAGGTCAGTCATACTGATAACTGTAATCAAGCGGATGGCCATCCGCTAGGAGGATCGTGAAAAATGCTCTACTGGTTTTTCGTCAAAGGCCTGGGACCGATCGCCATCCACCGCATGGGACCGACTGCCAAGGGACTTGAAAACATTCCGCGCGAAGGCGGTGCCATTATCGCAGCCAATCATCTTGCCGTCATCGATGACGCGCTGTTGCCGCTGACTTGTCCGCGCATGATTCATTTCATGGGCAAAGCCGAGTATTTCGAAGGCAAGGGCATCAAAGGCAAGTTCAAGAAGTGGTGGTTCACTTCGGTTGGCGTGTTCCCCGTGGATCGTTCCGGTGGGTCGAAATCGCTTGGCGCATTGAACCACGCGCGTGAAATCCTCGAAGACGGCCACCTGTTCGGCATTCATATTGAGGGCACGCGTAGCCCTGACGGTCGCCTCTATAAAGGTCATACCGGAGCTGCGCGACTTGCTTTTGAAACCGGATGCCCAATCGTTCCGTCCGCCATTATCGGATCTCGCGAGTTGCAGAAGCCCGGTCAGATTATTCCTGGTAAGGGCAAGACCACAGTGGTCTACGGCGAACCGATTGCCGTGGAGAAGAAGCCCGCCGACCAGATCACGCACGACGATTTGCGCACGCTGACTGATCGCGTGACCATGGAAATTCAGAAGATGAGCGGTCAGGAATACGTGAACGAATACGCTCAGAAAGTCAAGGAACAGCTTAAGGCTCAGAAAGCCGCCGAACAGGCGAACAGCTGAGAAACCAAAGAGAAAAGCCCCGGCACGACACTACACGAGCCGGGGCTTTCCTTATGCCTATACCATGATGTTTGGCAAAGCAGGTAATGCACTTTTAGAACAGTGAGGAATACATCTTCAATGTGATGGTGGTTGGTATGCCGTTCTCGTCGCGAAGACGCACTTCGGTGCCACCTACCGGATCCTGCGAAGCGACCTTCTTGTCTTGATTGGAATCCAACGTGAGCTGCGAACTTACCTTGACCGTGAATCCGAGTTTTTCCAATGCGGCTTTGGCGTCAGAGGCTTTCTGCCCCACATAATTCGGCAGGGTTATGGTTTCCGGTCCTTTGGAAACCACCACGTCGACGCTGTCTCCCCAATGCAACGTATCACCGTTGTTGACGGAAGCGGAAATCACCTGCCCCTGTGGAATCTTGTCGTCGAAGGATTCCGTCCAATTGGTGGTGAGTCTAAGATCATCCAGCGCCTGCTGTGCCTCGTCCTTCGTCTTGCCGACGATATCGGGCATAGTGACTGGCTTTGGCCCCTGCGACACCGTGACGGTGATCGTCGTATTATGCGGCAATGTGGCGCCGGGATCCACACTTAACGACAGCAACGCCCCTTGAGGCACGTCAATGGAATACGTGTCATCAGAAGCCGCGGTCTGCTCGACATTATCGAATCCAGCCTTCTTCAGCGCGTTGATTGGATCCTTGCCGGATGCGCTGGTCGCGTCGAGAATATCGGCGGGAACCGTCGCCTGCCGGACTCCCTTGGAGACCACGACCTTGACTTTCTGGCTACGACGCTTGCTGCCGCGATCGCCGACATTCGCCGGGTCGGTGGAGATGATATTGCCTTCCTCCACGGAATCGCTATACTCTTCCGACACCTCATATTCGATATCGGAAATCTTGAGCAGACTCTCGTAGTCGCTCCACTTCACATTGGTGATGGGGCATGCTGCGGACGCGTCGCATGTCATACCATCCGGCTGGGGCATGGTCCAATAGCTGCCGGGGCCCTGATAGTACCACCATGCCCAACCGCCGGCGCCACATGCAAGCAGCAGCGCCACCACGCCTGCGACGATGAGCGGTGTGCGACGCTTTTTCGCGGATTTGCTGTTTGGAGTATTGCCGGATTCGTCGCTTTGCGCGATGGGGGATTGCGATGCAGCGCTGTCGACGGCATTGTCAAGGCTATTGACGATGCCGTCTGCCGGCAGCGAGAAACGTGTCGTCGCTTCTGGATCGATGTTCTGTTGCTGCACCGGCATGACGGTTGTTGCGTTCGTCCTGACCCTGTCCAGCTTGCGTGTGCGATCATCGAATTGCTGCGTCGGCGGTGCCGGGGGAGCGGGAGGAACAGGATTGCCGACATTGGTTGGCGCACCGTTATTTGCGGGCGCGGCACCGTCGGAAGCGCTGACGTCTACCGGGGGAAGACGATACTGCCAATCGCTGACCGCAAGCGTCGATTGCAGACGCTGCAGCTCGGTTAACGCAACGGATGCGTCTGCTGGACGAGCCTCGACCGCGCGAGCCGTGAGATGGGCAAGGAATGCGGCCACGCCTTCATTGATGCCTTTGCAAGCGGCGGCAATGCTTGGCACATCCTCGTGAACATGCTTGAATACCAGTGTTACTGGATTATCTGAAGTGAATGGCACGTTGCCGGCGAGCATCTCCCAAGCCATGATGCCCACGGAATACAAATCCCCCTGAGGTGTGGCTTGATTCTTCTCAATCATTTCCGGTGCTAGATATGCTGCTGTTCCCAGCAGTATGCCGGTGGAGGAGAGTGTGGCCTGCGATACCGTTTTAGCCAAGCCGAAATCGGTGATCTGCACATGGCCACGGTCGTTAAGCAAGATGTTTTCCGGCTTGATGTCGCGATGCACCACGCCCGCACGATGTGCGGAAGCGAGGCCATCCAATGTCTCGCCAATAATGCGTAACGTCTCTCGAACGCTGAACGTACCCTGCTGGTTCATTTCGTAACGCAGGTTCACGCCGTGAACATACTCCATGACGAGATAATCGAGACCGTCGAATTCGCCGGTGTCATACACCTGCACGATATGCGGATTGGCAATGGCCGCGGCCGAACGGGCTTCACGATGGAATCGTTCCACGAACTGGTCCCGGTGCGGTCCCTGCGCCAGCTGGGTATGCATGATTTTGATGGCGACCGTGCGCTCCAGACGTTCGTCTACCGCTTGGTACACCGTGGCCATGCCGCCATCGGCGATTCTGCTGACGACCCGATACCGGCCCTCGATGACCTGACCTTCAGGGGCGTGTGGAGCTTCACTCATGGTTGATCGCTACGGTTCCTTCTTCAAAACAACTCACGTTCGAACGTGTTCCCACTTGTAGTCTACAAGCAGAGGTTTGCGGATTGTGCAACGAACGCGCGTCCTGTCCGGATGTTGGTTGGAAAACACGCAGGTCGCGTGTCACGCGCGTGTTTGGACGTGAATACTTGGCACGAAACGTGAGCAGGCCTCGATGAGCAGTGACTCGTGGTATTCGGAAAGGCTCAATGTTTCGATAGCTGTTTTCGATTCATTCCACAAATCCGCGATTCTACCGCGGGAACGTTCGATGGCTCCTGTTTGCTCAAATAGTTCAATGGCGCGTTTTACTTGAGTTTCGGAACGCGAATCGGCCTCCCACATGTCGATGAGCTCTCGCCGCTGCGTGTCGTTCGCCGCGTTGATGGCGTCGGCTAGAAGCACCGTGCGCTTGCCTTCGCGGATATCTCCTCCAACGGGCTTGCCCGTATTGCTGCTCGAACCGACAACATCCAGAAGATCGTCTGCAAGCTGGAAAGCCAATCCAAGAGGCAAGCCGACTGCCAATGCCTGCTTCCTCGCATCGTCTTTGCCTATACCCGCGGCAAGCATGCCGAATTCCAGTGGGGCAATGGTGGTGTAGCTGGCGGTTTTCCAGCGGAATACGTTCAATGAAGCTTCCACCAGTTCGTCTGGATCGTCCAACGGATTGAGCTCTACGGCCAAATCAAGTACTTGACCGACTTCGACCTCGCGGTGCATGTTGAGCAATGCCGCGACCACATCGGAACCATGAGTGAGCTTGGAAGCTGCCTTGTCCGCGATGTCCACGCTTGCCGTGGCCAACATGTCGCCGAGCATGATGCCCAAGCCATGGCCAATGGCCTCGCTATGCGTACCAGTGGAGAATGCGCGATGCGCAGACGGCTTGCCACGGCGCAGATCGGAATCATCGATGATGTCATCATGCACCAGCGCACCGGTCTGGAACACTTCCACCGCGCACGCTAAATCGAGCAGCGCGTCGAAATCACGTTCTCGCACATCCTCCGAAGCGAATGCGCGGAACGAATCCAACGTCAGCAAGGAGCGAAGCCGCTTGCCACCCTCACTTGACGTGACCGCCTGCTTGGCGACCATGTCGGCAATAGGCCTGCAAGAGGAGGCAACCGAATCGTCCGCATGAAGGAATGCGAAATCCTTCACCAACGAAACAATGCGTGATTCAATCTGTTCCAAATCGGAGGAGCTAGTCATACCAACAGTTATCCACAGGCATTCGACAAGACCAAATCTCAATGATTGCAATAGTTGCGGTACCGAAATCATTTTGCGAAACGCCGAAGAAGCCATCCTCCGACCACAGGCCTCGAAAAAAGCGGCATCGCATCGGCTCATCGGGCATAGTGCCATATAAGCGGCGAGCGAGGAAGCCGATAGACCATGCCAAGGAGGGCAGAATAATGACAACCAACAAAACCGGACGCATCACCGGGACTGAAATGGAAGAAGCCATCAGCCGATTCGAAAGGGATTGCAGATCCGACGGCGTGGGCGAAACAGTGCGTTCGTTCATTCGTGAACCGCTTTTCATATGGATGGACGCGCTTGCGCAGGCATCGGACGAGAGCGTTTCCCATTCGGAAGGCGAATTCCATGCCGAATGCGGTCTTGACCGGAATATGATCATGCGGACTACGGTGGGCATCAATCGGATGCTGTCCATTCGTGACGTATTTCTCATTTCCGCCATCGTTGACGAACGATACGCCGACCGAGACTTTCTCATGAGTTTCGCCGAAAGACCCAAGCTGTCTCGTAATGCGCAGCGTCTGGAACAGCTGCTCAGCGATTCATTCCGTGATCCCCTAGCCAGACCCGATATGAAACGTTGCGATCAGGCGATCAACATGCTGTTCGACATTATCGATATGATTCCGAAGACATATCGGGCGCAGCCGTTCGCCGTGATCAGCTACATCATGTGGTGGATGGGCCAGGAAGGAGCCATGGCATCAGCCATCAGCGCGCTCGCGATAGATGATCAATGTTCGCTGGCGGCGATTGTATGCTCGGCGGTTGAACGACGTATTGGTCCTGCCTGGACGTCGGAAACATAAGGCAACACGCCGTAAAGTGGCGTGACTTGCGCGTGAAGGCCTCATTATGCGGGAATAATCGTCCTTGCAAGATGGTTTACTCACATAGTTGACGATTTGCCCTTGCCAGAAGTGGGTCCATGTGGTATACGCTTCGAGGCAGGATCAATAGGAGGATAAGTTTGGCCACCAAGGAAACGACGGCAAGCATGGAACAGGCTGATCTGACCGAAAAGACCACCTCCACGAAGAAAGCCGCCACGCGCAAGGCCTCCACGAAGAAGAGTGCGGCGAAGAAAACCACCGCAACGAAGACCCCTCGCAAGACTACCGCGAAGAAGAGCGCCCCTGCCAAGAAGGAGGAGCCGCTCGAGGATGATGCACTTGACGATGAGGACGCTCAGGTAGACGACGCCGATCTTGACGATTTCGACGCCGATCTCGATGACGTCGATTCGGATGACGAGGATGACCTCGACGACGACGAGGAATCCGAACCTGAAGATGATGACGACGAGGATGAGGAAGAACGCAAAAAGCCGGAAGAGCCTAAGGAAAAGGGCGCTTTCGTGGTGCGTGATGACGATGATGATGAGAATCTGACCCCATCCGGCAATCCGAAGCGTCGTGTGATTGCGGCGGGTGCGACTGCTGATCCGGTCAAGGATTACCTGAAGCAGATCGGTCGTGTGAGCCTGCTGAATGCGGAACAGGAAGTCGATCTGTCCGAGCGTATCGAAGCCGGTCTGTATGCCCAGCACCTGCTGGACACCGAATCCGACCAGATGGACTTCAAGCGCAAGCGTGAGCTCAAGTGGGCTGCGAACGATGGCAGGCGTGCCAAGGACCACCTGCTGGAAGCCAATCTGCGACTTGTGGTTTCGTTGGCTAAGCGTTACACCGGCCGTGGCATGCTGTTCTTGGATTTGATTCAGGAAGGCAACCTCGGTTTGATTCGCGCCGTCGAGAAGTTCGACTGGAAGAAGGGCTTTAAGTTCTCCACCTATGCCACGTGGTGGATTCGTCAGGCCATCACCCGAGCCATGGCTGACCAGGCGCGTACCATTCGCGTGCCGGTGCACATGGTCGAAGTGATCAACAAGCTGTCTCGTGTGCAGCGTCAGATGCTGCAGGATCTTGGCCGCGAACCCACGCCGGATGAGCTTGCACGCGAGCTCGACATGCCTGTCGAGAAGGTGCAGGAAGTGCAGAAGTACGGCCGTGAGCCGATTTCCTTGCATACGCCGTTGGGTGAGGATGGCGATTCCGAGTTCGGCGATCTGATCGAAGACACCGACGCCATCGCGCCGTCCGACGCGGTTGCCTTCTCGCTGTTGCAGGAGCAGTTCAGGCAGGTGCTTGAAACGTTGTCTCCGCGTGAGGCTGGCGTGATCAAGATGCGTTATGGCTTGGAAGATGGCCAGCCCAAGACGCTCGACGACATTGGCCGCGTGTATGGCGTTACCCGTGAGCGTATTCGCCAGATCGAGTCGAAGACCATGTCGAAGTTGCGTCACCCGTCTCGCTCGCAGACGCTGCGTGACTTCCTTGATCAGTGATTGAAACAAGAGGTGAATGAAGTCGAGAAATTCGGTAAGAATATCGAATTTCTCGACTTCTTACGTCTACAAGACGTTCTTATGGATGAAAACCGAAGCAAAACTGCAAGTCAGAATGAGGAAAATGGCGAAAGACAAGGACAATTACGGCGCAGGTAGTCTTACCGTGCTTGAAGGTCTTGACGCGGTGCGCAAGCGCCCGGGCATGTATATCGGCACCACCGATAGCCAAGGTCTGATGCACTGCCTGTGGGAGATCATCGATAATTCCGTCGATGAGGCTCTTGCGGGAGTCTGCAATCATATCGTTGTGACGTTGCACAGCGACGGTTCCGTGGAAGTGGCCGATAACGGCCGCGGTATCCCTGTTGACATCGAGCCGAAAACCAAACTTACCGGTGTGGAAGTGGTGTTGACCAAATTGCATGCCGGCGCGAAATTCGGTAACTCTTCGTACGGAGCCTCGGGCGGTTTGCATGGCGTGGGCTCGTCAGTGGTGAACGCGTTGAGCTCCCGTCTTGACGTGGAAGTGGATCGTGACGGCAAGACGCATCATATGTCATTCCATCAGGGTCATCCTGGTGTGTATACCGATGCTGATCCGGAGCACCCATCTCCGGATGCGCCATTCAAACGCACGCGTAAAAACCGTCCGACTGAGCTTGAAATCATTGGCAAGGTCAGTCCGAAGACCACGGGAACTCGCATTCGTTATTGGGCTGATCCGGAGATTTTCAACGACACCGCGGAATTCAGCTACGAGCAGCTGATTGATCGCGTCAGGCAGACCAGCTTCCTGGTGCCGGGTTTGAAAATCACTGTTATCGATGAGAATATTCCGGAAACCGGCGATGAATCAGTCGACGAAATGCTGGAAGTCGACGATATTGCAAATGCTGCAGGTGATGAACCGCAGGAAATTGCCGAAAGCGATGAATCTGAACATGACGCTGCCGGGCACGAGGAAGCTGCGGAGCAGATCGAGGAAGCCGATGTTGCGGCACAACCTCAGGGATCGAAGTATACCCACTCCCGTATCGAGGAATTCTGCCATACCGGCGGTGTGAAGGATTTCGTGGATTACCTGTCCAAAGGCGAAGCGGTTTCCGCTATTTGGCGTATCACTGGCGAAGACACCTATGTTGAGGAAACCCAAGCCGTTGGCGATGGCGGTGAACTGCACGCGCAGAAGGTTACGAGAAATTGTGCCGTCGATATCGCCATGCGGTGGACCAACGGATACGACACCACCATGCGCAGCTTCGTCAATGTGGTGGAAACCCCGGGCGGTGGAACCCATGTGGATGGCTATCTGTTGGGCCTGACCAAGCAGATTCGCAAAGCCATCGAAGACAATGCACGTAAGCTCAAAGTGAATCTCAAAGATTCCAACATGAAAGTCGAACGTGACGATATTCTGGCAGGTCTGGTTGCCGTCGTCACTGTGCGTATCGCCGAACCACAGTTCCAAGGTCAGACCAAGGATGTGCTCGGCACCGCGCAGGTCAAGCCGATCGTCAGCAAAATGACCGACAGACAGTTCGGCGAGATGATCACCGGCTCCAAACGTGGCTATAAGGAACAGTCCGGCCGCGTGCTTGAAAAGATCGTCGGCGAAATGCACGCCCGCATCCAAGCACGTAAGACCAAAGAGGTGACGCGACGCAAGAATGCGCTCGAATCGGCATCCATGCCACCGAAACTGTCTGATTGCCAGCCAGGCAATGACGATGTGGCCGAACTGTTCATCGTGGAGGGCGATTCCGCACTTGGCACCGCCAAAGCCGCGCGTAATTCCGGTTTCCAGGCGTTGCTGCCGATTCGAGGTAAAATTCTCAACGTGCAGAAGGCGTCGTTGTCGCAGATGCTGTCGAACAAGGAATGCGCGGCGATCATTCAGGTGGTCGGCGCTGGCTCCGGAGCGAGCTTCGACATCGAGCAAGCACGTTACAACAAGGTCATTATGATGACCGATGCAGATGTCGATGGCGCGCACATCCGCATTCTGCTGCTCACCTTGTTCTACCGTTACATGCGGCCGCTCATCGAGTACGGTCACGTGTATGCGGCCGTGCCTCCGCTGCACCGCATCGCCTTGACCGGAGCTCACAAGGGGGAGTATATCTACACGTATTCCGACGATGAGCTGGCCGGCAAATTGGCTGATCTTGATAAGAAGCACATCAGCTATAACGAGGACATTCAGCGCTATAAGGGTCTGGGTGAAATGGACGCCGACCAGCTGGCCGACACCACTATGGATCCACGCACACGTATGCTGCGTCGTATCCGTATGGAAGACGCCGAACAGGCCAGTCAGATTTTCAGTCTGCTGATGGGCGATGACGTGCCGCCGCGTAAAGCGTTCATCGTTGAGAATGCCGACGATTTCGACCGTTCGAAGATCGATACCTGATCGAGGTTGTCGTCAGCTCGCCTTCCGCTACGTCAAGACGTTTCGGAAGGTATTTTTTAGTGAAGATGGTATGCGATCCCGTGTGGTAAAGATTGAAGATTCTACGGTAGATAGTGCAATCAAGTAGTTACCGATTGGTAGCTATATGTGCTTACAATAATGGCGGATATTGTCTTCTGCGGCTACCGATCAAGAAGGAGTAGGGCGTGGTTAATCTTTTGCTTGCGGTGATTTATGTGGCGTTCATCAGCCTTGGCCTGCCGGATGCGGTACTGGGTGCCGCATGGCCGACGATGAGTGTCGATTTGGGTGCTCCCATTTCGTGGGCTGGCGGCATTTCCATGACGATTTCCGCTGGCACCATTGTTTCCGCGTTGCTTTCCGATCGTATGACCTTGCGTTTTGGTGCGGGCAAGGTCACTGCGGTTTCCGTGGCGTTGACGGCGTTGGCATTGTTCGGCTTTTCCGTTGCTCCTAACTATTGGGTGCTGATTCTGCTTGCCATTCCGTACGGCTTGGGTGCGGGCGGCGTTGACGCGGCCCTCAACAACTATGTGGCGATCCACTACGAGAGCCGTCACATGAGCTGGCTTCACGCCATGTGGGGCATTGGCGCGTTGACTGGCCCATACATCATGGGATTCGCCTTGGGCGCCGGCCAAGGATGGTCGTGGGGCTACCGTTATATCTCCATACTGCAGGTTGTGCTCACCGCCATTCTTATTTTCAGTCTGCCACTGTGGAAGAAGCGTTCCGAGGTAAAGACGGGCGAAGTTTCCGGCGAATCCGACGGAACGGCCAATGATGAAACTCGCAAACCGCTTGGTGTGCGAGGTGTGCTCGCCATTCGTGGCGCCAAAGAAATCCTGGTGATGTTCTTCTGCTATTGCGCATTGGAGCAGACGGCCATGCTGTGGGCTAGTAGCTACATGGCGCTTGGCAAGGGCATCGATAAGACCACGGCGGCTATGTGGGCCAGCCTGTTCTGCATCGGCATCACCGTGGGTCGCTTGGCGAGTGGTTTTCTGACCATGAAGTTTAATGATCCGGCCATGATTCGCCTGGGGCAGGCGCTGGTGCTGACCGGTATCGTCATCATGTTGCTGCCGCTGCCTCGCAATATCGGCACCATTATGGGACTGATGATTGTCGGTCTTGGCTGCGCACCGATCTACCCGTGCGTCATTCATTCCACGCCGGCATATTTCGGCGAAGACAAATCGCAGGCGATCGTCGGCATGCAAATGGCATGCGCATACGTCGGCTCGATGTGCATGCCGCCGGTATTCGGCTTGATCGCACAGCATATCAGTGTGCTGTGGTTCCCTCTGTACATGTTGGCTTTCCTGGTGCTGATGATGATCATGCACGAGAGCCTGCGTAAAAAGTGCGCTGGTCAGACCATCGACTGATACGGTGTTGTCGCCATTGCCATTGCGATACCATGAGCCGCATTGTAGATTTCGCATATATGGTTCGGGTTGCTGAAGCCGAGCGCCACGTACCATACGATAAGCAGTGCGGTCATGGTTGCAGCCAATGGCAGTTGTCGTATTTTCAGGCGAATAAGGCATAGCAGAATCGCGATCGCAAGCAGGGCGATAAATGACGCCGAAAGGTACCGCAGCCAAGTCAAACCGTATGCGTTGATGTACAGTCCTAACCGAAGCGCCGCCGAAGCTAGAATGACGGCGGTTAACGCCAGCAATGCTACCAGTGCCGCGTTGAGCATGCGCGTACGTGGCGCGAGTGCGATCGTCAAACCGAATAGCGTCACATTAATGGCCGTGACTGCCAGCAGTTGAAAGAATCCGCCGCGTGCGTATTCGCTATAGGTCAATCCGTCTGGCAGTGCGATCGAACCATCGGTGAACAATCCTGCGAACAGGAACCGGATCTGTACGATGCAAAACAGCATGTACACAGTCAAAGTCACGGCCAATACCACGAACGCAGTTACCGAGCTGAGGGAGAATCGTTGCTCCGGAGGCGTGGAAGTGGGTTCATCGTCGAGTCCAATAAGCAGTGAGAACAGCAAAGGCCACGGCAACACGATGAACATGATGTGCAGAGTGATCGTCATCGGGTTGAAATCACTGAAAACGTTCAGCACTTCATATTGAACTATTTGATCGGCTCCGATGAGCAATGGTACGATCGTCAGAAGCAATGGAGTGGAAATCAGTAGCGCAATGCCGATTTCGCGCGCTTTCGAACGTTGCTTCGACGCGACTGCAAATCTTGCGAATATGACGGAAAACGGTTCCGCAAAATCGCGAATGTGAATAAACGGCTGCTGCAACCAGCCGGTAAGCCAATTCCAGGCAACCTGAAGTGGACGGCGAACATCGTAACGCCCGTTGACCAGCTGACAGTGCAGCATAAGCAACGTCGGTTGAACGAATTGCGTGGTGAGCGCGTACTCGTCATTTCTCGAATAGCACCAGGTCGACTGAGCGAGTGTATTCCACACGCCAATGGCGACGATGCTTCCCAAAACAAGCCAAACAAGAACTTGTTTTCGTGCGGTTTTCCAGTGCAGCGCGGTTACGGTAAGAGCACAGATGATCCAGAAAACCGGCAGTTCATATCCGATAAGCCATGTCGGAGGTATGCTGCAGATCAGACGGTCGAATGCGAAAGTGATGAGAAATGCAGCGCCAATGGTGATGACCGCGCGTTTGTTGAGGGGGCGTTGCGCTATTTCTTCCCGCGTGATTTTGGGTTTCGCCAAAGGTTGTTCCTCCTGATGCGCGGATGGTTCATGTGTTGGCTGGCTCCCTTGTGTTTTTGGTGTTTCTTGGGTTTCTTGTGCTTCTGGTAATGGCGATGATTGTTGGGATTGCGAAGTCTGCGATGGGGAAGTGTTGGCTGGTTCCGGCATGATAATGATTCCTTTCTGAGATATGTTGGACGTCATCGTACATATCGAAAAACGATAGAAAAATATCGACTAACATACTTTCACAAGATTTGCATATCGAATATCGATAGATTATTATCGATATTCAGGTTTATTGGATTGAAGGAGACGGATATCATGCCGAATTCCGCAGCGAAACGTTCCATGGTGATTGGCGTATTGCGTGTGCTGATTGTGATAATTGCAATATGCTGCCTCGGACTGCAGTTCAGTGCGATTGCGGCATCCGCTGGCGTTGCTTCCAAGTATGCCGACGCTGACTCGATGCATTGGCTGTATGCGGTTGCCGCAGTGCTGATTGTCGCTTGCTTCGAGTTCGCGTTGGTGCCGCTGTGGAGATTGCTGACCTTGGTTGAAAAACGTGATGTCTTTTCCGGCAAGGCCATGCGTTGGGTGAATCACATTCTCGTATATGCGGGGATTGAAGGCATGCTGGTGCTCGCCGTGATGGTCGGTCAAATCTGGTTGTCGCCTTCACGCTTTCTGATGGCTGCGATGGGGGTTGACGGGCAAATGTTTCCATACGTCGTGCTGGCGGTCGGAGTGGCGGCGCTTCTACTGATCGCGGCGTTCGAACTGTTGATGGTGGTGATGCGCTCGCTGTTGATGCAGGCCATCGAACAGCGTGATGAACTGGCAGCGGTGATCTGATATGGCCATTCGTGTGAACCTTGATGTGATGCTCGCCAAAAGGAAGATGAGCGTCAATGAGCTGGCGGAGGCTATAGGCATAACGCCGGTCAATGTTTCGGTGTTGAAGAACGGGCGGGCCAAGGCGATACGGTTTTCCACGCTTGATACCATATGCGAGACGTTATGTTGTCAACCGGGAGATGTGCTCGAATGGGTTGCCGACGAAGATGAATAACGTCTTGCGGTAATGCGATCATCGAACGTATGTACGAATGTTTGAACCTGTTTTCAGAGCCGACCAAGGCATGGTTCAAACATGCGTTCAGTCGGCCCACTGAAGTCCAGCAGCAGGTGTGGCCGGCCATCCATTCCGGCGAGAACGTGCTCGTTGTGGCGCCCACAGGGTCGGGTAAAACCCTTTGTGCGTTCCTTTCGGCTCTTGACCGGCTTATGGCGGGCGGGACGCGTTCCGCAGGAGTGGATGTTCATGGCGAAATCGCGGCAGCCAAGAGCCATGCGGAACAAAAAGCTGCAGGGAAAGGCTCCCGCAAGAAAACGAAGCGTGGCGTCAAAGTGCTATACATTTCGCCTCTGAAGGCGCTTGGCACTGATGTGGCGAAGAACCTTGAACTGCCATTGCAGGGAATTTCCCAGCAGTATGAGGCGATGGAGCTGCCCATCCCCGATGTCGAAGTGGCCATGCGCAGCGGCGACTCCACACCTGAACAACGTCGAAGAATCGTCAGCCATCCGCCGGATATTCTCGTCACCACGCCGGAATCACTATTCCTGCTGCTCACCTCCAAGGCGAACAGCATATTGACGAGCGTGGAGACGGTGATCGTCGACGAGATTCATGCGGTCGCAGGTACAAAACGCGGCGCGCACCTCGCTGTCAGCCTCGAACGCCTTGATAAGTTGATTGGGCATCCAGTGCAACGCATAGGGCTTTCGGCAACCGTTAATCCCGTTGAGGAAGTAGCACGGTTTCTCGGTGGTTCGCAACCGGTAACGGTGGTGAACCCCGGCGCTGTTCCGGCCATGGATTTAAAAGCCGTGGAACCATTGCGCAATATGCTCGACACCAGCGCTACAGGCGGTTCGGTATGGCCGGTCATTGAACGGTCCATTCTCGACGAGGTGTTGCGGCACCGAACCACATTGATATTTGTCAACTCGCGTGGACTGGCGGAGAAGCTCACCGCACGGCTCAACGACATGTATGCGGAGTCGAAACAGGGCATGGTGGCAACTGATCTGAGTGAGCACCGTGACTTGGGCTCACCGGAGGGCCGCGAGCAATTTGCCGGGCACTATGACTCGGTGGTGGGATCCACCACCATGCTGGTTGAATCGCATGAAGACATTGATGCGATTGCCATGGCTCATCACGGGTCCGTGTCAAAAGATAGACGTAAACAGATCGAAGAACAGTTAAAACGCGGCGAATTACGTTGCGTGGTGGCCACTTCCAGCCTGGAACTCGGCATCGATATGGGTTCGGTGGATCTCGTGGTTCAGGTGGCCGCCCCATTGTCGATCGCATCGGGATTGCAGCGAGTGGGCCGTGCCGACCACAATGTCGGCGGAGTCTCGCACGCGTTGTTCTTCCCCATAACCCGCCAACAGATTATTGGCGTAACAACCAGCATGGAATGCATGAGGGAAGGGGCTATAGAACCATTGCATATGCCCCGCAACCCTCTGGACGTGCTCGCACAGCAGACCGTCGCAGCCGCGGCCATGGAAGATCTTTCTACGAACGATTGGTACGAGCTTGTGCGTCGTTCCGCACCTTTCCAAAATCTCGACCGGTCTATGTTCGACGCTGTCGTCGGCATGATGACGGGCGCCTACAACAGTGAGAGCTTTTCCGCATTCCGTCCACCGCTGCAATACAACGAAGAGGCAAAGCTGATTTCCGCACGTCCAGGAGCGCAACGCTTGGCGGTGACCAGTGGCGGCACCATACCCGACCGTGGCATGTACGCGGTGGTGCTTCCAGAAGAGGGCTCTGGTCCAGGTCCTCGGCGAGTGGGCGAGCTTGATGAGGAAATGGTATACGAATCCCGCGTGGGAGATGTCATCACTTTGGGGACTTCCACCTGGCAGATTCAGGAGATCACACGAGATAGGGTAGTGGTGGTTCCTGCTCCCGGGCGCACCGCGCGCTTGCCATTTTGGCATGGGGATCAGGATGGGCGTGATTATGGTTTCGGATTGGCGCAAGGGCGTTTGACGCGTGAGCTCAGCCAAGGATTGCATAGGCGTGAACCAGCAAAGAATGGTGATCAGAATACGGCTCAGACTGTATTGGAAGCACAGTTCAACCGTGAGACCGCGCAACGTTTGGAGCGAGATGGTCTCGACCATAATGCCATAAGCAATCTTGCCAAACTGCTTGACGAGCAATGTGAAGCGACCGGTACGATTCCTTCGGATCGTGATCTCGTGGTGGAGCGTTGCCGGGATGAAGGCGGAGATTGGCGCATCATCATCCATTCACCATATGGTAGGCGCGTGCATGAGCCTTGGGCGTTAGCCATCACCACTCGAATCAAACAGCGGTTTGGTTTCGACGGTCAAGTGTACGCGGTCGACGATGGCATTGTTTTACGATTGCCGGACGGTTATGGCGATTTGCCTACACGTGAGCTGTTGCTATTCGACGTGGACGAATTGCAACGCACTGTTGAGACGCAAGTTGGCGAAAGCGTGCTTTACATGGCTCGATTCCGCGAATGTGCGGCCAGATCACTGTTTCTGCCGCGCACACGTCCCGGTAAGCGTGTGCCTCTCTGGCAGCAGCGGTTGAAGGCCGCGCAACTGTTGAATGCGGCTCGTACTTGCAAGAACTTCCCCCTCTTGTTGGAAACTGCGCGCGAATGCCTGCAGGACGTATATGATTTGCCGGCATTACGCACGATTATGACAGGCCTGCATGCGGGAACAATACTTTTATCGGAGGCAACTACTGAAACACCTTCTCCGTTTGCGCAGAACATGCTGTTCGGCTTCGTTGGATCGGTGATGTACCAGTATGACGTGCCCCAAGCCGAACGAAGCACGCAGTTGCTGTCCATGGATCTGGAAGTGCTCGAACGGCTTCTAGGAAGCACGGATATGGCATCGTTGTTGGACGCCGAAGCTATTACACAAGTGGAGGGCGAGCTTGCTGGGCGAACATTCTGGAATGATCTCGCCGAAGAAGATATCAGCGGGCGCGTAACAAGATACGCCAAAACGCATGGACCATTCACCGCTGACAAGATGATTGCCGAACTGGGCATTGACGCGGCTCAGGCGGTGCATGCGCTTGATGAACTGGATGCCCGAGGAGAACTCATCAAGGGAAGATTCACTGATTCAGGTGAGACTTCCGAAAAGAACGATATTCAGCAATGGCTCCACAAGGATGTTTTCCGGCGTATTCGAGCATTGTCTCTTGCCAAGGCCAGAAAGGCCGTCAAACCGGTCGATCCGAGCGTCTATCAGGCGTTTCTGCTTAATCGTCAGGGCGTTGGCCCTGTTGGAGGTGAACGCTACGAAGGCGTTGATGGTCTGATGCGTGTCATCGAGCAGTTGGAAGGCGTGTTCCTGAACGCTTCGGTATGGGAGTCCATGGTATTCCCGGCACGTGTGCGTGACTATCAGCCTAGTATGCTCGACGAACTCATCTCATCGTCGGATGTGGTGTGGGTCGGTTCGAAAGCAAGTGGATCCAACGCCAAAGAAGCTGGTGAGATCGCCTTCTATCCAGCAGGTTCCTTGCTGCTCAACCAGCCCGAATCGGCGGTGGATAAGCTGAACGATAATGAAACGTTGCCCATGCCGGATGCCGTGTTAACGGCGTTAAGCGGTGGCGGAGCATTTCCTATTCAACTGCTTTCAGCCGTGACAAAAACCATCTGGCTTGAGCATGCCGAAGCGCAGGTGAACCCCGAAACGGGTGAAATCATCTTTCCGGCATGGGGCGAGCGGCAGTTCGAAGAAGCCTTATGGTCACTGGTATGGCAGGGGAAAATGACGAACAGTTCGTTCGCACCAGTACGAGCGCTTCTGCACGGAGGCAAAACCGTTCGCGCACCCCGTCGTGCCGCGCGTAGACGCGTCACCATGCGTCCTCCAACACCATTGGCGCTGAGTGGATTATGGTCCGCAGTATCTTGTGGCGACGGGCGAACCGTTATGCCAAACAAACCACTAGACGGTGTTATCGAGCCGGGCATGCTCGAAAACAGCGATACCGGCATTGGCATGGCGCATACGGCAAGTGTAGAGGAGCGTGAGCTGGCGCTCATCGACTCATTACTGGACCGATACGGCGTGATTGCCGCTCCTTTGGTTGACAAGGAACGGATTGCCGGAGGATTTTCAGCGCTCTATCCGGTACTCAAACGAATGGAAGAACATGGCACACTGGTCCGAGGCATGTTCGTGAAAGGTTTTGGCGCGGCACAATTCGCGGAACGAGACACCGTCGACGCGCTGCGCAGCGACACGCAATGGCACAGTCAATCCTGCGTTGCGCTCGACGTGACCGATCCCGCCAATCTCACTGGTTCCGCAATCGCCTGGCCAGAACAGGATTACCTCAAACCAGCACGCAGATCCGGTTCCATCATTGTGCTCAAACAAGGCGAACCGGTACTGTTCTCCGTACCAAAAAGCCATAAAATTGTCAGCTTCACCGCAGACGAAACAATATTAAGACCGTCATGCGCCGAACTTGCCTACGTATTGCAGCGCCAACCCAGCGGCAGCATCAGCTTCAGCGAAATGAACGGAACATCATTGAAAGCACGCAATGAATACCGGCAAATCCTTTACGCCGCAGGTTTCGTCGATAGTCCGCAAGGCATGAAACTTTACTGTTGAAAAAGATCATCATCGCTAATGCATAGTGACAGCGCGGACGAAAACGCAGGAACAACAATGCCTGCGTCCTACGAACGGAATCCTAAACGATTCCAAACTTCGTAAAACGCGGGCACGTCACATTGCAATGGGTCAGCCGACGATGGCGATTGGCGCGGAAAGTTCCGTACCAGAACCGTCACGACGCATATCCGGCTTCGGCAATTCCACACCGGCACCGCCCTCCGTGGAAGCATGTACCGGATATGTGCCCACGAAGGCGAGGATCAACGTATCCTGCCCCTTAAGGAAACGCTGCGAACGCACGCCACCGGTACCGCGACCCTTTGTCGGGTACATCTCCAACGGGGTTACCTTCGCTGAACCATTCTCCGTGCCCGGCAGTGCTTCGGAATCGCCGGCAACCGTCAACACCACGGCTCCAGACGCGGAGAACAGGCCATTGTCTCCCTCCTCGTAATTCCAAGCCACCTTGTTGGCGGGAATCACCGCAAACGCGGCAACCGAGCAGCCTTCAGCCAAGCGGATACCTGCCATGCCGCCCGCGGTACGGCCCTGAGGGCGTACGTTCTTCGCATCAAACGTCAGCAAAGACGAGTCGGTAGAAACAAACACCAGTCGATCCTCATCGCGCGCTTCAGCGGCAGCCAGCACTTCATCGTCATCCTTCAAATCGATGATGCTCCATGAATCCATCGTGGTGGGCGACTCACGATTCCAACGCTTGATCACGCCATTACGCGTGCCCAATGCAAGAGGAGCAGGTTCTGCGGCATGATCACCGGAATCATCGGCAGTTGGCATGGCAATCGCAGCAATCACGCGTTCGCCGCGAATCGGATCGGTATTTTCCGTCATACCGATCAACTCTTCGGCATGGACGCCGCCAGTCACATGGAGCGGACCATCCGCAGACACAACCGGCAACTCCACGACATGCGCCACAATCAGACGGCCGGCAGATGTGATCAAACCATATGAGGAACGTGTGGTGGTAGGGAAAATCGAAATAATCTGATCGTCCTTCACACGTTTGTCGGCAGAAGAACGATTCTCCCAACGTTCCAACGCATCTTCGGAGGTTCGCGCGATCAAACCCGTGGCCGACAGCATCACCGCACATGGTTCGTCGTCAATCTGCAATGCCACAGCGGCCGCATTGTCTTCACCGGCCTTCGTCGCTGCCTTAGCGGCTGCGGCAACATCAGCTGCTGCGGAAGAGACCGTTGCGGCGGCACGGGCTGCGGCCATAGCCGAAGCGGACACGCCATCATCACCATGCGCCACAACAGGCACAAGCTTACCATCGGCATCCTCATCCAGCAATACGGTTCGACGAGGCGTGCCATACGTGGCGACGGCCTCATCCATTTCGGAGATCACCACATTGTCGAGCGCTTCGGCGGAAGCGAGAATACGATCCAACTCTTCGATACGTTGCTTCAAATCGTCACGTTCCGACTCAAGCTCGATGCGGCTCATTTTCGTCAGACGACGCAGACGCAAGTCAAGAATGTACTGTGCCTGAATCTCATCCAAATCGAATACGGCAATCAGCTTCGTCTTCGCGGCATCAGCATCGTCAGACGAACGAATCACCTGAATCACTTCGTCAATGTCGACCATCGCAAGCAGAAGGCCTTCGACCAAATGCAGACGCTCCAACGCCTTCTTCTTACGGAATTCGCTACGACGGCGAATCACCACACGACGATGGTCCACCCACACCTGAAGCATTTCCTTCAAACCCATGGTGTGCGGGCGGCCGTTGACCAACGCCACATTGTTGATAGTGAAATTGTCTTGCAACGGCGTGTGCTTGAGCAGTTGCGCAAGCACGGCGTTCGGATCGAAACCGGTTTTGATTTCAATGACAAGACGAGTGCCGTTATGACGATCCGTCAAGTCGATCGCCCCGGAAATACCTTCCAGCTTGCGATTCTTCACACCCTCGGAAATACGTTCCAGCACTCGTTCGGGCCCCACCATGAACGGCAGTTCCGTCACGACGATGGCTTTCTTACGGGCCGTCACATTTTCGATATGCGTCACTGAACGCGTGGTCAACGCGCCACGTCCGGTCTCATACGCCTCACGAATGCCGTTACGCCCAACGATCACGCCGCCACTTGGCCAGTCCGGACCTGGAACATAGCGCATAAGCTCTTCCAACGTGGCATCAGGATGATGCATCAGATGCTTGGCCGCGGCAACCACCTCGCCCAGATTATGCGTCGCCATATTCGTGGCCATGCCGACGGCAATACCGGAACCGCCATTGACCAGCAGATTCGGAATCGCAGCGGGCAAAACAGTCGGCTCCTGCAGCTTGTTATCGTAATTCGGCGTGAAATCAACGGTATTCTCACCGATATTGGCATTCATGCCAAGCGCTGCCTGGGCCATACGCGCCTCAGTGTAACGGGAGGCCGCAGGACCGTCGTCAAGGGAACCGAAGTTACCATGGCCATCCACCAACGGCAATCGCATCGCAAACGGCTGCGCAAGACGAACCATCGCCTCATAGATGGCGGAGTCGCCATGCGGGTGCAACTTGCCCATAACCTCGCCGACCACACGGGCCGATTTCATATACGGACGATCAGGATTGAGATTCATCTGGCCCATCTGATAGATGATGCGGCGTTGCACCGGCTTCAGACCATCTCTGGCATCGGGCAACGCGCGGGCATAGATCACCGAATACGCGTATTCGAGGAACGACTTGCTCATCTCCTCATTCAACGGTGTTTCGACGATGTTCTCTTTGACCGTACGCGGGTCAAAGGCTGGTTTTGCCGGTTTGCGGTGCGACACCATGCGGTGAATCTCCTCACGGAAAAGTAATGGTAATCAACCTAGCAATGCTACCAGCCGGTACCGCCGCGGTGCTTGAATGGGAATTATGAGTGTTGAAGTGCCAAGCGTCGAAGAGCTGCTCACCATGACCGAACCGGCATGCTACGGCGATGACGTGTCATCTGAAGGAACCCGTGGGGGAGCGTTGCACCTGTCATCGGTACTTCCTGCTGTTTCCAACGCCATCGGATACCCCATGCCAACGGCAGTCCATCCTGATCCGAAGCGTTTGCAGGGAGCGCTCGGCATTCCCGATGCGACTTCCGTGGTTGTGGCGCTCGTGGACGGTCTCGGCTACTGGAATCTCAACATGAGGCTGGGACATGCCCCCTACTTGCGTGCGCTGATGAACGACACCGCCAATCAACGTCCCATCGCAACATGCATGCCAAGCACCACCGTCGCAGCCATGTCTACCTTCGGTACGGGAACATGCCCCGGTATGACCGGTATGACCGGCTACACGCAGCTCAATCCGAAAACCGATGAAATATGCCAGCTGATTTCCTTCAAAAACGCAATTCCTCCGCTTGAATTGCAGCAACAACCGACCATTTTCGAACGGCTGAGCGCGCAGGATGTTCGAGTGACCAGTTCTGGACTGCCGAAATTCGCCTTTTCCGCGTTGACGCAGGCGGCGCTACGGGGCAGCGACTACATTTCCAACGATGATCCGCGAAAACGGATTGCAGCCGCGGCGCAAGCGGCAAAAACGCCCGGTCTGACATATTTGTATCTGAGGGACACCGATAAGATCGGGCACAATTACGGTTGGGATTCCGACAAATGGATCGGCACGTACGAGCGTGTCGACGGGCAACTCGGCCTTCTTCGCCGTAGCGTGCCCAAAGGCACATTGATTGTGATTGTGGCGGACCACGGTATGATCACCACTGATCCCGAATCCGTGATTGACATTGCACAGGATCAGCGGCTCATGCAGGGCGTCGCCCATGTCGGCGGTGAACCGCGTTGCGTCATGCTCTACGCGGAACAAGGCGAGAATCCAGAAGACATCGCCACACGATGGCGCAGCGTGCTGGAGGACCGTGCGCAGGTGCGCACGCGCTCGCAGGCAATGGATGAAGGCGTGTATGGGCCGGTGGAAGCTCGCGTCGAACCGATGATCGGCGATGTGATCGTATCGGCCACCAAAGCCGTCACTATTGTGGACTCACGTACGCAAGCAGAAAAGGCGATGCACCTGCCAAGCGTGCACGGGTCGCTCACCATGCTCGAATCCGACATTCCCTGCTTGATCGACGTGGCCTAACTTCAGTCGCCAAACAGGATTTCGTCCCAGCTTGGCACGGCGGAACGTCCGGCACGCCGCTTCGATTTGGTGGTGTTCTGGCTATGCGGGTCAAGTGTCTGGTTCTCGTTCGCCATGTTCGAAGCAGGCTCCGGCGTGGATGGAACGGTATTGCGTGTGTCGGTGTTTGTTGCGCTGGCTGTATTGGCTCCTGCAGCAGGGTTCTCCGGTCGGCTCGGCAGAGGCAAGTCGGATGCGATGGCTGGCGCGTTCGGCGTGTCAGGCGTGTCGGATTCATTAGACACGCCGCCGATTGGTGCGATCGGAACGGAAGGCGCTGCCGCGGGACGGGCCGCAGGCATGGACGGCTCGGGCGTGTTCCATGCGGACACCGTTTGCTCGATACGCGCCGACCGTGCGGAATTTCCGGGAAGATTCAGTGACACGAGAAAATTTTCATCGGCGTGTTTCTCGGCGTGTCCTTCTTTCGACGTGTCCTGTTCTCCAATGAGTTTTCGTGCTGCGGAATTCAGGCAGCTTACGGCATTGTCGTGCATGTTCCACGACCATTCCGCGCAGACATTGTGACCGGAGGAGACGAACTGAGCGCTGATTTTCCAAGGCTCCAAGCCAAGTCTGGTGGCCTTCCAAGTCACATCTTCCAAGCGCACCCGCGCTGCCGCAAAAGTGCGTTCGATCAGTTCGGAAAGCGTGCGTACGCGGCTTTCCTTCGGCGCTGGAACGGCGAGAAACTGCTCGATCGCATATTGCTTTTCCGTTTCGACCGAAGCCGAGAAACGCCGAACAAGCGCTTCGCTTAACGAATATCTTTCCGCGACACGCGCGGGATCGGCGCCAGCGCGAATCAACGATTGAATTTGCGAAATCGGCAGGGTGGGTGGGATGCGTGTCTTCTGTTCCTCCTGTACTTCGGAACGAATCTGCTTGGCCTCCAAAATGGCTCTTTCAAGCGCTTCGTCGATCTTTACAGCGAACTTTCCGGCACCTGAAACAAAGACGAGTTCACCGGTGTCGCTGACATGATCGAACCGCGCTTCCTCGAGTGAATTCCCAGGCACAACACACCACTTTCCTTCAAGAATTTCTGTTTATTCCATTGTGCCCCACGTGTCGGATTTTACGAGTATTTCGATTCGTGTATCCTATGCGGGGTAAAAGTCATGTATCCTATGGCGCATAAGCACCATAGATGACGAAAGGAATCTCGATGGCACAGGATTATGATTCCCCGCGCAACAAAGACGAGGACGAGGAGTCGCTCCAGGCTTTGGGCAAGAGCTCCCAGAACACTTCCAACGATATGGACGATGACGAGAACGCCATCGCCGAAGATTACGAGCTGCCCGGTGCGGACCTCAGCAATGAGGACGCCTCGGTGACCGTCATTCCTATGCAGGGTGACGAGTTCATCTGCTCCGAATGCTTCCTGGTGAAGCACCGTAGCCAGCTTGCCTACACCACTGACGACGGTCAGCCGGTGTGTCAGGAGTGCGCTGCCTGATGGCGTTCGACGAAGCATATAACGAACCGGAAAACGTCGAGGTTCTGGTAAAGTCGCTGGATCCTGACCATCCGGCGGAATTGTATTATGCCCATGCCGGTGACGCTGGCGCTGATCTGCGCACTACGGAGGAAGTCACGCTGAAGCCGTTCCAGCGGGCACTGGTGCCTACAGGAGTGGCGATCGCCCTTCCAGCGGGTTACGTGGCTCTGGTGCATCCACGGTCCGGTCTTGCCGTCAAGCAGGGTGTGACTGTGCTCAATGCGCCGGGAACCATCGACGCGGGGTACCGTGGTGAGATCAAGGTGCCGCTGATCAATCTTGATCCGGAACACGCCGTGACGTTCCATCCGGGAGACCGTATCGCGCAGCTGGTTATTCAGCGTTACGTCGAAGCGACGTTCATCGAGGCGGAAACGCTGCCTGGGTCGGATCGCGCTGAGCGTGGGTTTGGTTCCACAGGCGTGGCTTCCTGAGCTGAACGCACTGGCTTAGTCGCAGAGGAATCGGCAAACGCTGACATCTCAATGGTTTCGGGGGTATTTGGCCGTGCAACACGCGGTCGGATGCCTCGGATGCACGGTGAGGCGCGGGTAGTATAGGGAGCATTGCGAGCGAGGAGGTGGACGATGGGTGACGTTGAGCGTGAGGTTCATTCTGCCCGAATGTTGGGCTGCGAGATCAGCACGAATCCGCTTGATCCGCTTGAGCCGATCCTGAAGATGTGCGAATACCATCATCCCGATGAGGACATAAGCATTCTTGAGCGCGCTTATGAGCGTGCGGTCAAGCAGCATTCTTCGCAACGGCGCAAATCGGGCGAGCCGTACATCATCCACCCGTTGGCCGTGGCGCAGATTCTTGCCGATCTCGGCATGGGACCGTTGGTTGTGGCCGCCGGCCTGTTGCACGACACGGTTGAGGACACCGACTATACGCTCGATGAGTGCCGCGCCGAGTTCGGCGATACCGTGACCGGTTTGGTCGATGGCGTCACCAAGCTTTCCAAGATGGAATACGGCGATTCCGCGCAAGCCGAAACCATTCGCAAGATGGTGGTCGCGATGAGCCGCGACGTGCGTGTGCTGGTCGTCAAACTCGCCGACCGTGTACACAACGCGCGTACCTGGCGTTACGTCAAAACTCCGAGCGCGCAGAAGAAAGCGCATGAAACGCTTGACGTGTACGCGCCACTTGCCAATCGTCTCGGCATGAACGCGATCAAAACCGAATTGGAAGAGCTCAGCTTCAAAGTGCTCTATCCGAAGATCTACAACGAGATCGTGGTGCTGGTGGCCCGTCGCGCAGGCCAGCGAGACGTGTATTTGAAGCAGATTCTCGCGGAGATCAACGAAGATCTTGACGAACAGAACATTACGGCGTACGTAACGGGACGTCCGAAGGACTATTTCTCGATTTATCAGAAGATGATCGTACGTGGTCATGATTTTGCGAATATCTACGATTTGGTGGGTGTGCGCATCATCGTCGACACGATTCAGGATTGCTATGCCGCGTTGGGTGCGGTGCATGCGCGTTGGAACCCCGTTCCGGGCCGTTTCAAGGATTACATCGCCATGCCAAAGCTCAACATGTACCAGAGCCTGCATACCACGGTGGTGGGGCCTGGCGGCAAGCCTGTCGAGATTCAAATTCGTACGTGGGACATGCATCGCCGTGCGGAATTCGGTATCGCCGCGCATTGGAAGTACAAGGAGAACGGTCAAGCTGGCCGTGCGCTGAGCTCGCCCGATAAGTCCGATCGTAAACGTGGCGAGAACCAGGAGCTGAGCGAGGCTGACAATTTCAAGTGGATTCAGCAGCTCGCCGACTGGACGAGTGAGACCCCGGATTCCAATGAATTCCTTGGCTCCCTGAAGGAAGATCTGGGTGCTGCCGAAGTCTACGTGTTCACTCCAAAAGGTAAGATCGTATCGTTGCCTGCCGAGGCGACACCGATCGATTTCGCTTACGCGGTGCATACCGAAGTCGGCCACCGTACCATGGGCGCCCGCGTGAACGGACGTCTGGTACCGCTCGACACCAAGCTTGAAAACGGCGACACCGTCGAGGTGCTTACGTCGAAGTCCGAATCGGCTGGTCCGTCTCGTGACTGGTTGAGCTTTACCAAGAGCCCGAAGGCACGCAACAAAATTCGCCAATGGTTCAGCAAGGAGCGTCGTACCGAGGCCATCGAAGAAGGTCGTGACGAGCTGACACGAGCCATGCGCAAGCGCAATCTTCCGATTGCGACTCTGCTGACTCCCGAGGCGTTGATCGGTGTTGCTGATGAGCTGAATCTCGCCAATGCCGAAGCCGTGTTCGTGGCGATTGGCGAAGGGCAGATTTCCACGCAGAATGTCATCTCGCATCTGGTCCGTGATGCGGGCAGCGACGAGGTGAATGAGGAGGTGGAGCAGGAGGCTCTGCCGCTCAAGCAGGTGGAACGCACCAAGAAGACCACCAGCTCGCTGGGTATTTCCGTCAAGGGCGTGGGAGACATTTGGGTCAAGCTCGCCCGATGTTGCATGCCGGTGCCGGGAGACAACATCATCGGCTTCATCACCCGCAATCAGGGCGTGTCCGTGCATCGTGTGGACTGCCAGAACATGCTGGACTTGCAGAAGCGTCAGCCGGAACGTGTGGTTGACGTGCAGTGGACGAGTACCAAGGGCGTGTTCATGGTCAAGATTCAGGTGGAGGCGCTCGATCGCCCGCATCTGCTGAGCGACGTGACGCGCGTGCTTTCCGACCATGGAGTGAACATTATTTCCGGCTCCATTTCCACGGGAACCGATCGTGTGGCCACCAGCCAATTCAGCTTCGAAATGGCCGACCCCCAGCATTTGAATACTTTGCTTGCCGCAGTGCGCAAGATTGAAGGCGTGTTCGATGTGTATCGTATCACCGGTGCCAAGGACTCCGCCGAACCTCGTTTACGCAAAATCTGACACGATCAGTGCGGTCGTGAGACTCATCTGAACTGCTGTAGATTCTCTCGGAGATAATGAAAAGCCCCTCACGCGAGGGGCTTTTCATTGTTTTGCCGTAAGTCTTGTTGATGCGAAACTTACTTCAGCACTTCGATGGAAGTGATGCCGACCGGCTCGAGCGGAGCATCGGAACGGTCAGTTGCCACGGAGTCGAGCTTGTCGACGACGGCCTTGGACTCGTCATCCGCGACTTCGCCGAAAATGGTGTGATGGCCGTTGAGCCATTCGGTTGGCACGGTGGTGATGAAGAACTGGGAGCCGTTGGTGCCGTGGATCTTGCCGTCCATGCCGCGGCGCAGGCCGGCGTTTGCCATGGCCAGCAGGTATGGGCGATCAAAGGTCAGTCCTGGAACGATTTCATCATCGAAGTTGTAGCCCGGGCCGCCAGTGCCGGTGCCCAGCGGACAGCCGCCCTGGATCATGAAATCCTTGATGATGCGGTGGAAGGTCAGACCATCGTAGAACGGCTTGTGGCTCGGCTGGCCGGTGAATGGGTCGGCCCATTCCTTCTCGCCAGTGGCGAGGCCGAGGAAGTTGGCCACGGTTTCCGGGGTCTTGTCATCGAACAGGTTGATCTTGATGTCGCCTTCAGTGGTGCGCATGATAACTGTAGTCATGGTTCCTAGTGTCTCATGGGCTTGAGACCAGGCGGTAGCCCCAATCCCGTCATGCTTTGAGGGCATGGACGGGGATCCCGAACCGGACAGGACTCCGGATGGCACGAAACCAGCCAAGGCACCTTTAGCCGCACCCGAGATTCCGCCCTCGGCCGGAGCGTCGGGGTTGAAGGGACTGACAAGGAACCTGGGCGCACCGGCACCTACCAAAGCACCTGGCTTCTCGGCATCAGTCGTCGGTTTCAGCTTTTTCATAAACTCTTCATCTTGGCAATAATAAGTATCATCGATGAGATCTTCGACTGTCACGCCAAGAGCTTTGGCAATAAGGAACACTTGCCGCAAATTAAGTTTTGTTTCTCCTTTAAGCATCAGGGTGATAGTGGGCCTCGAAACTCCTAAGGCGTGGGCTAAGTCTTTCTGAATCTTGCCGGTCAATCGCATATAGCGGCGAATGTTGTAACGCGCTACGTCTTCAAAACGTTGCGCTTCTATCTTCACCTGTTCTGAAGTTTCCGTGACTTCCATCGGTTAATCCTTTCCAAATAAAGATAACTATATCAAACAATGTTTAATATTGCTAACCTATTGGGCATGTTTGCATTTACGGGGCGAAAAAATGTCTGCATGGGCGAACTCATGTTGTCGAATGTTTTTCTTCCTGCTGCTCAAAAAACGTTGCATCGCTTGGGGGAGGTCGTAGATATAGGGATATATGGCATTGATCGATCCTGTTGGAGATGTGGACGGACCTCTGTGGCAATTACTAATCTTTGTCCCCTTGACTGCGAAAGTGGTATTTCCTTGGTGGAAGCTTGGGAAAGCATAGATATGTGTTATGCTAAGGAGCTTTTGGAAATTGCTGGGCATCCCGCCGCGAAGCAAATTAAATATCGATCTTCGCGTAGGGCGGGGCGTTATATGTCAAATGGTTGCGCATATTGTGATGCGTTATTCGGAAACTTTTGTATAGATGAGGATATTCTGGATGGACAAAAGCCTCGTCTGATTGCTTCTGTGAAAAGACCTTTGCAGGAATGGGCCGTCATGGTGGCTCAATTTTATCTTTGATTTAAAAGTTTCCTTTCTCTAGTGCTGAAACCGCATTGTGGAGATGCGGTTTTTAAATTTCGACACGCTGTAAATTAACCTAACTTGAGGTTAAAAAAACCAACCCATATACTGAGGTTAGAAATTTTAACTTAGCTGAAATGGGGTTAACGATGTCGAATATGAAGAGGTGGATGGCGGAGGTGGGATTAACTCATCGCCAGCTTGCTGTTCAGCTCCATCAGTCGCCGGCCAGCGTGACTCAGAAAGTCAATCTGCATACACATTGGCAGCGCAGAGACTGTGCCGTTCTCCGCGAACAGTATGGTCTCTCAGCCGATTTCGTTCAGGATCTCATTCCATATGAGACAGCTTTCCCCAATGGTGTACAGGAGGTTATGTGATGGCTGGTGGAATTTTCGAGCAGTATAACTGGCCGGAGGGCCGGAGCGATTATGTGGAGGTGTGCGACGGATGCCACACAGCAATCTGGTCGACCCGCTGGAACGAGGAGACGTCTGACGGCTTCGACGCGTTTCTCGCCGAAAACGGCTGGCGCGACTACATCGACCAGCTCGATTCCCGGATTCTGAACCTCTGCCCGGCCTGCGCCTTGCTCGCGCTGCGCCTTGGCGAGACCTGCGGGCTGGCCGACACCTGGCTCCGCCCCACGCATGCCTACACGCATGCCTTCCGGGAGGTCGATGCACAGCTCTCCACCCGCGAACGGGTGGTGGCGAACCTGCTGTTGACCGAGGGGAGGGCGGCATGAAGTTATTCAATGGCTATGTACTCGGCACGTCCGGCGGTGGCAAGTCCTTCGATGTGAAGGTGAGGAAGGCGGACGACTTCGCCTTTGACGAGCCGATTGTCATCGACCCGGAGAAGCTAGGCGTTGATGTCGCTGCCAAATGCATCAACGGCAAGGATCCATTGCACGCCGTTGTCTTGGGAGGTGTTTTTACTCCGTATGGCCCGTTGCTCACCGACGACTATGGTCGGTCCATACGTTTTGCCGAGTACGGAGACGGACCATGCCGCTTCGGGGATCGTCCCATCCAGGTCATGAAGCCATATGAGTGGCTTGCCGACCGTGTCTACGTATTTGATGACGAGGCCGTCGCATCGTCTAAACACGATGTGTTTCGTTTTGTTGTTGAGGCCTGCCGCTGCTTCGTTGGTGGTGACGGAGACCATGATCGCAGCGTGGTGCTGTGCCGCGAAGGAGTCGCAGAACAGCTTGATCTTTCGTCCGATGCCTTCGCGCCGATGGTCGGGGCTGACGGCAATGCCGTCCGTTTCAGCTACCAGCCGTGTGACCGCCTGCGCTGCGTCTGCTCGACCAATCCCCAAAAAGGCCTTGGTGTGTTCCATGTATGGACTGAGCGAGGCACCACCTACCAAGCGGTTCTGGGACCATGCGCCTATGAGTGTCGGCCTGAGAAAGCCTTGACCCTGCCAGACGAACTCTGGTCCAGGAATGAATCCTGGATGCGCGATTTCTTCGAGCAGGAGACTTCCGATTTCCTCTGCCTCGGCGTGGTTTCTCGCCGGACGAATATCAGGTTCGTTGAGGGAGGTGGTGCGATGGTCTGATCTCATTTGGAATTCTCTCTTTCTCTGCAATCGATAAAAGAAAAATGCCCGTTCCCGATGTTGGAGCGTCGGGGACGGGCGGTGCAACCAATATTCCGAGCGGCCGCGGATCCCGTATCTTGCCGGATCCCGGTCCGTGGCCGCTCAATGCATTGTCTTGGAGTAGTGATCACACATGAACGACTTTACTAAAGCATTCCGCATGTCTTGCTCTGTGTTTCCCGAGTGTAACCGGGATTTTCAGGCGCCGGTCTGGACTTTCCCGGTTGTGGCGGCATTCGCCCGCCATAATGGTCCGGTTTCCACCGATTCCCGTCGTCTGGCGTCGATGATGGCGCACCCGTCCATGGAAGGGAGACTCGCGTGAACTGGCTTGCAATCGTATTGATCGTGTTCGTCGCGTTCTCATGGCTGATGACGCTGTCCCTGTGCCGGGCGGCACGTCTCGGCGACGAGCAGGCCGCCAGACTGGACACCGAACGCCGTGCCGCCCAGCAGCGTGAGGAGGAGCGGCCGTGAGCAACATCGCACTGTCATGGGCCTTCAGATGCCATGTGGGCAATGCCAGCGCGAAGGCCGTGCTCGTCTACTTGGCGGACCGCGCGGACGACGACGGCACCGCAGCCTATCCGAAGATCGCGACCATCGTCAACGTCACCGAACTGAGCGAACGCACCGTGCGCGCCGCGTTGAAGACTCTCCAGGAGCGGGGGTTCATCCGCCGCGGCGACCAACGTTATGCGCGCCTCGGCAAGGGCGGCAGGAACCGTCTGCCACAGTACTGCCAGGTCGTGTGGGACCTCGCGGTCGAATCCGACCCGTCGACCCTCACGTGGATCAGGGAGACGCACACGGCGGAACAGGATCCCGCGACCATGGGCGGGACCGTGGACCCCATGGCGTCGACCATAGTGGAAAACGGCGAATCCAAGGACGTGCTGCCGGAAAACGTTGGAACGAAGCCGATTTCCAGCACTGCAAATCTCGCAGGGCTGGAAAACGATTCGGAAACGGCACTGCAAATCCCGCAGGGCCAGCACTGCGAGAGCTGCACCCCCAGCACTGCAAATGCCGCACCTCCAGCACTGCAAATCTCGCAGGGCTGTATATATAAGGATAAAACCCTCCAGGTAAACCCTCCGAGTAAACCCTCCTTCCCCTCTGCCCCTACGGGGCATCTCCCCGCAAGCGGGGCGACCGCCGCCGAAAAAAATAGAACCGAACAATCCGACGAGGACGACACCGAGATCGCCGAAGCGGCCGGACGGGTCCTCGCCTCGCTCGGCGAGCAGCGCTCGATGCTCGGCCTGGCCACGCCCTCACCGACCAAAGCCGACCGCAAGGCCATCATCGGCCTGTACCGCAGGCTCGTCGACCAGGGAGCGCAATGGCCCACCCTCGTGATGGTCGACGCGATCGGCTTCGCCATGAACGGCGATTGGTGGCCCAAACGCATCCGCACCGGCCGGGCCCTCGCCAGACACTGGGACGAACTCAACGACGACATGATCCTCGCAGCCGGCCGCACAGACGGCGACGCACACGCACAGACGGTTCCGGCGGCCGTGCCGGAACCGGAGGCTGCGCCATGGCTGCCCGACTGGGCCGTGGAGACGCTGGCCGAATTGGACGGCCAGGACGCGACGGCCGGAGGGGAGGCGACGGCATGACCACGCGCATCGACTGTTCCGAGGCGGGCTTCGGCGAATTCCTCCTCGCCAACCCGCAGCTCGACGGGCACGCGGACCTGATCTGGCAGCTGCACGCCGTCTACTGGCGCAACAAGCGCCTCGGCCATCCCAAGGCCGTCGGCCTGCTGATCCAATACGCCCGGGCATGGGCCGCCCGCAATCCCGGCGAAACCGCCATAGGACGCCTCCAGGCCCGCAAGACGCCGATGACGCAAGGACGGCGGCCATGAACGGGCGGGACATGATGCCGGCCTGCGCGAGAATCGCCGCGGTCGACCCGGCCATGGCGGATCGCATGTGGAACACGACGACCGACGACGATGGCCGGGACCTGGTCGACGAACGGATGCGCGGCAAGGGCCGCATGCTGTGTGCCGCGTGCCCCATGCGCCTCGACTGCATCAGCCGCGCTCTCGTCAACGGCTGGAAGGACAAGGCCGTGTACGGCGGGCTCGACTATGCGAGCCGCTGGATCCTCGCCCGACTGATCGCCCGCGACCTCCACATCGCCGACGGCGGCCTGCACCGGATCCCACAGAGTCGGGTCCGTGACTGGCTGGCCGACCACCCGGACTGGGCCGCACGCATGCGCCGTGATGGCCGCGACTACTGGCGACGGACCAAACGCCGCCAACGCTCGCGCCGCGAATACACGCACGACGATCCGCTGTTCCTCCCGACCGAGCCCGTGCCGAAGGGCCTGGTCCAGGGCAGCCTCTTCTGACCGCTTCCCGTCGCGATCCGCGTGGGACGCGGCATAAACCGCAATGCCGAAAAACCAACTAACCGGAATGCCGAAAAACCAACTAACCGGAATGCCGAAAAACCGGATACCGACATACTGAAATAAGGAGAAACCGATGAACGACAAGAAGACCCGCGAGCCGATGGTGATCGCATTGGCGACCGGCAAGGGCGGCAGCATGAAGACCACGAGCGCCGTGTTTATGGCCTGCGCCCTCGTGGACCAGTCCCGGGGCGAGCAGCGTGTGCTCGTCGCCGACGCGGACGTGCAGGGCGACGCGAAGGACTGGTGGTACCTGGCCGCCGAGATCGGAGACCCGCTGCCGTTCGACGTGATGTCCGCCGCGCCGGCCGACATCAAGCACCTGCACGGGATCAACGACCGGCTCGACGACCCCGTCGACTGGGTGCTGATCGATTCCGCCCCGTACGGGCGCGCGTTGGACGAATCGGTGAACAACGCGGACCTCGTGGTCATTCCCTCGAGCCCCAGCCGCATCGACCTCGACCAGGCCGCCGGCGTGAAGAGCCTGTGCGAGAATCGTGGCATCCCCGCCGCGATCCTCCTGTGCCGCACCGAGGCCAACACGACCGCTCTGCGTGATGCGCTGGCGTGGATCGACGACTCGGACATCGCGTGCTTCGAGACGCTGATCCCGAAGCGCCAGGACATCCTCAACGCGAAATCCACCCGCCCCCGCGGGTCCCGCCTGCACGAGTACCGCGACCTGGCCGCCGAACTCAAGCAGACCATGCGACAGCTCAAGGACAAGGAGGAGGACCTGTGAGGAACATGAACCTGACGCCCCGTCCGCGCGACCTGACCGCGCTGCTCAACAGCGACCGGACGGAACCGGCGGATACCGGAAGACCGGAATCGGTGGAAACCGGAATACCGAAAAACCGGAGGACCGTGAAACCGAACGACGCGGAGGGCTGGGTGAAGACCAGCGTGAGCCTGCGCGCCTCGACCCGACGCAGGCTCAAGACCTACGCCGCCGAACACGACATGCGCATCCAGGAGGTGGTCGATTCCGCCCTCGAGATGTACTTGGGCTTGAATGGAGGGGAATGATGGACCGCATCATGATTCTTGATGCGGATGGCCCCGCCGATCCGATAAGCTGTGAGCCTAAGAAACAAGGAGGACAAATGACAGAGAAAGAGGAGACCTTCGAACTTTCGTCCGAGCCTATGGAAGAGAAGACGAAGAAACCGCATCGCGGACGGGCCGTCGCCATTATCGCCGTTGCCGTCATTGCGCTGCTCGCGGCGGGTGGCATCGTGTGGAAGACCCACACGGATCGTCTCATGGCCGAAGCCAAGGCGGACTGCGCGGCAGCGAGCGAACGTCTCCACGTCGCGACGACCGCGTACAACGCGCTATTGAACGGCAAGGCCGCCAGTATGGCGAAGACCGACGTGAAAAGCGTGAAGGACGCGAAGACCCTTGACGTCCTATCCAAGGCCATGAAGGCATCCACGCCGAAGACCGTGTCCTGCAAAGCGGATTCAAGGGACGCCGTGGTCACGGCCACGAAGGCCATCACCGCGAACACGGCATGGTACTGGACGCACGGGAAGTCCCTGAACAGGCTGGTGAACGCGGTCGAAACGTCCAAACTCGACAAGACCGTGGACGACGCGAACGCGCTGTACAAGCAGACCGACGGCAAGGTGGCGGACGACAAGACCCGCGCAAGCCTGCTGGACGCCATCAAAAAACGCGACGCGGACGCCATCGCAAAAGCCGTGAAAGAGGTCAACGAATCGAAGACGGCGAGGGAGAAGGCGGACGCGGAGGCCGCCGCGAAGGCGAAAGCCGAACAGGAGGCCGCGGCTCAGGCCGCCGCCGCTGCGGCCGCACAGTCGCAACGGCAGGCCCAGTCGTACACGCCGTCCTATACGAACGCCGGCACGAGTTCGGGCCGCTCCTACACAAACGCCGGTTCGGCGGGCGCATCCTCGGATTCGACGGGCGGCTCGTCGTCCGGTGGGTCAGGCTGGTCGGGGCCGACCAGCGGCGGACACGGTGATCCAGGTGCCTGTAGTTTGGAGGATTGCTCCATCCCAATCCAACATTAAGCCGGTCGACTCCGTTTCTCTTTCAGGGCCGTTCCACGAACATCCGTGGGACGGCCCTTTCCTGTCTCCTGCGCGAATGTCCAAACCGGAGTCAGTGAAACCGGGTTGCAATGGTATCGGTCGGGGATCGCGATTCCCGACCCGACATAGTCAAGTGCAGAATCTCTGAAAGGAGAGGAACATTGGTTTCCACCAATAATAAACGGAAGGCGTTGGCGTTGCTGACGGCCGTGGTCACCCTGGCTGGCGGCCTGACCGCGGGCACCGCCTACGCCGGCGGCGAGGCCGGCAACAGGCCCGGCACCGGCGGCAGCGGCGCGGCAACGCAGTTCTGGCAGTACAAGGACGACGCGTCCGGCTCATGGGGTCCGGCGACCGACATCAACAGCGTGAGCAGCGCCATGGCCAACGCGGGCGTGAGGATGGACGACTCAGCCGGCAAGGCCGCAGCCGCGTTGAAGGATGCGAACGACCGTTGCGTGGACGGTTTCCACCAGCGCCATCCAGGCGAGGGCGACGGCGACTGCCGTGTCGTCGCGGTCGGCGCGGTCTCGGGCAACGGCACGACCACCAGCGTATGGAACGGGTCCGGCATCTACGACCAGAGCGTGTGGAAGGACAACTGGAACAAGTACATCGCACCAGGCGATTACAACTATGCTGGGACTCGTCACTATAAGACCTCTACCGCGTTTGATGATGATCCGTCCACGAGCGTGGACAAGCTCATGGAACGGTACGTGTCCAGCACGGCCAGCATCGTCATCATCGCGCTTGACAAGTACCAGCCCGCCCCGCCGAACTATACGCTGAGCGTCTCCACCACGCACGGGCAGAGGACCGATCTGAAGGTCGGCTCCACCGACCCGATCAGCGACATCCTGCACGCGAGCAACAACGGCAGCAGCATCAAGGAAAGCCTGAACGGCACCGCCATCATCCACTACGAGGGCCAGAAGAACGGCTACGTCGCCGCCAAGACGGTCAGCAAGCCGATCACCTTCGCCAACAACGGCGACACCCGGCTCGACAACCTCGCCACGCCCGCCGACTTCGGCATGAACCACTGGCAGGAAGGACAATACTGGATCGACATCCAGATCGCCAAGCAGGGCAGGATGAACGCGGCCGTCGACACGGCCGACAAGGATCCGGCCGAGACCTGGAGCGTGAGCGCCGAACCGCCATCCCCGCCGGTCAAGACCATCGACGAGGGCGTGAGCGCGGACGGCATGACCAACCGCACCGTCATCACCTACGGCACCGGCAAGGGCGGCTACGAGATGGCGTTCAAGGACGAGATCACCGCCGACGGCGTCGACTGCACCGTCGACAACTACCGTCTCGTCGACAAGAGCGACAACGACCGCGACGTGAGCGGCGAGTTCCAGATCGGATGGGACAAGGCCGCGAACACCGTGACCGCCGTGCGCACGGCCGACAAGGGCGAGATGCCATTGGACCACGAGATCGAGTTCAGCTTTGACGTCACCGTCAGCAAGCCGAAGGACTTCAGGAAGGTCAAGGACCACGCGACCGGCAAGTGGAACCAGGAGCCCGAGGCCGACGCCGGCAGCAAGGAGTTCGACACCTGGCAGCCGAACCCGGACAAGTCCTGGATCTTCGAGCAGAACGGCAGATGGCAGGCCGTCATCGACCCGCAGGAGACCAACAAGACCGGCGGCGACTCGCACACCTACCTCGACGGTAGCCGTCTCGGCAGCGTCGTCAACGGCACCATCGGCAAGAATCTGATCCAAGCGCCCAAGAAGCTCGTCCTCACGGACGACTGGACTGCCGCCGACTACATCTTCGACGCCGACACGAAGAACATCCGCGTCTACGAGGCCGAAGCGGGCACCGACCGCGAAAGCAGCGTGAGCGACATCGTCAACACTGGCAAGGACGTGACCGACCAGTTCGACATCACAGTCCAAGGCACCAAGGCCACCGCCGCCGCCAAGACCTCCTACCTCAAAGGGCTCAAGGGACTGAAGAACCCGAAGCAGGTCACGCTCCTGATCCCCGGCAAGATCAACTTCGCCGACGGCAAGGGCGCGGAACAGGTCCGCAAGGACTACGGCAAGGCCGCGGGCGACGAGCTCACCTTCTGCGCCGCACCGACCGGCAAGAACCTGACCAACAGCGGCTCCGAGACCGTGAACAACCACACCGAACCGACCAACGAACCGCAGATCTGCGGCTACATCCCACCGGTCAAGAAGGACGTCGTGTCCGAGGCGAGCCAGGGCGGCGACCAGGAGAGCGTGGACGGCAAAGTCGTCCAGCCCGGCCAGAAGGTCGAATACCAGCTCAACACCCAGCCGCAACTGCCGGCCGACCTCGCCTACGAGGTCAAGTCCGTGAGCTTCACCGACTCCTACGACGCCTATCTGAAACCGGACAAGCAGACCCTGGAGATGATGGACCTGAACACCGGCAAGCCGGTGTCCAAGAAGAAGTACACGACCACGTGGGATGATTCCAAGCACATGTTCACCCTGACCGTCACCGACCAGGAGACGATCAGCCAGTGGCGCGCCGGCACCAGCCCCCGCCTCCAGGTCCGCTTCGAGGGAACCGTCGCCGACGACGCCCCCACCGACCACAAGGTCGGCAACAAGTGGGTGCTGACCCTCAACAACTCGATCACCCCGAGCAACGAGGTGTTCAACATCCCGCCGAAGCTCGACCCCGTCAAGAAGGACACGCAGAAGGACCCGACGATCAGCATCGACGGCAAGACCGCCCTGCTGGGAGACGAGATCTACTACCGCGTCGACATCGACGCCAGGCAGGACAACCAGGCCTACAAGGTCTGGAGGCTCGGCATGACCGACGACTACGACGACGAGTACCTGAAACTCGACGCCACCAACGTGGAGATCACCGACGAGACCGGCAAGGACGTCACTTCCAAGTTCAACATCCAGGACAAGGACGGCGTGCTCTACGCCTACGCCAAGCTGGTCGACACCGAGATCCCCGCGACGGGCGAGACCGTCAAGGGCGACCCGCAGCCGGAAGACCTCAAGGCCTACAGCGAGTCCGACGAGCATGACCCGCTCACTCAGCCCGCCATCGACCAGACGCTTCTCGGCCACACGTACACCGTGACCATGCCGATGACCGTCATCAAGGTCACCGACGGCTACACCGTGAAGAACAAGGCCACGCAGGTGCTCAACAAGATCCGCAAGGACACCAACGAGGTCACGAACCCCCTGAAGCCCATCAACCCGGCCAAGGACGTCACCGTGAAGGTCGGCGGCGCATCCGCCAACGGCAAGAGCATCTACAAGGGCCGCAGCTTCCTCTACCAGCTCGACAGCTCCATCCTGCCGGCCAACCGCGCCTACCCGCAGGTCGACAAGTGGGACATCGTCGACTCCCTCGACCCGGCCTTCGACGAATACACCGGCCAGTGGGCCGTGTACGCGACCCGCGACCTGCTTTCAGGCGGCGAGGTCCTCGCGTCCAAGGGCGACAGGATCGCCGGCTCCGGTTTCGACAGCTCGAAGCTCGGCGGCGACCTCTTCACCCTCTCCGCGGCCACCGTCGACGGCCGCAACGTCGTCACCATCGAAGCGACCGACCGCTACAGGGCCCTCGTGTCCGACGACTCCCATGAGGCCGGCTGGCGCGCCTACATCCAGTGCAAGCGCCTCGCCGTGACCGACCGCCACGAGAATCAGTTCACGGAGCACTACAACGACAAGACTCTCGAATCCAACGTCGTGTGGACCCGCACCCCGGACATGACCCCGAGCATCGACGTCCAGAAGTGGGACCGCAAGTCCGGCTGGCCGAACGGCGACCGCGACAATTCGAAGGACGCTTTGACCGTCTCCGGCGACACGGAGATCGTGTTCACCATCACGAACACGAGCAAGACCGACCCCGACACGAAGCAGGGCGCGGTGTTCCGCACCAAGGACATCAAGCTCGAGGACTCCACCATCGTCGACGACGGCGAGGTCGTGAACCTCAAGTACCCGGCCGACTGGGACACCAAGGTGCTCAAGCCCGGCGAAAGCGTCGAGGTCACCGGCACGCTCAAGGGCGTCACCAAGACCCACACCGACCGAGCCAAGGTCACCGGCACCCCGTTGACCGAATGTCCGGTCGACACGTCGGCCCCGTTCGGTGACGGCACCTCGGACGACGAGTACGGCTCCAAGCCCGAGGCCGAGACCGAGAGCAAGTCCGATGACGTCGTGACCATCGACGGCAAGGACTACTGCGCGGACACCAAGGTGGAGTCCGCCACCGACGACTGGAACGGCTACCGCAAGAGCCTCGCCCAGACCGGCGCGGGCATCGCGCTGATCGCGCTGGCCGCGGTCGTCGTGCTCAGCGGAGGCGCGGCCCTGCTGATCGCGTCCCGCCGACGCGAGGCGAAGGCCCCGGCCGACACCGAGGGCTCGGAGGAGTGATCCGACGAACCTGACCCCGGGCCCGTGCGGCGGACCGTTCCCCATGATCCGCCGTACAGGCCCACGGGCGCGCCCGGATCCTTTCCCTTCCCGGACGCGCCCAAGGCCCCCACCGGTACCGTCTTTGTTTTCTCCTTTGTGACGGCGCCGGGTTCGACTCCCGGCGGGGGCACGCCGCGGGAACCCCTTCCCGCGCACCATGGAAACCAGAACGGGGTGGCAGACCGGATCCCAATGAGGTCGGATCCGGCCTGCCACCCCTTTCCCTTGCGCACCGAACCGTCGGACACCGGACACCGGCGAACCCCGACGAAACGCGCGTCACACGCCAAGGAGAGGATCAAGAGAAATCAGCTGGGGATATGCGTCCAGTATCAGCTGATGGAGATTCCCGATCTTTGGGGCGGAAATCGTAATCGCAAGCGCGTATTCCAACTTGTCCGTTACGCTGAGCGATGCGCCACCCTCTTCACGGGCGTTATAGTGGATGTCAAACACCGGCTTGGCGAGTCTCGCTGCCTTGAATTGCCTCTCGGAGTGCAGTACCGTCTCCCACTTCCCCTGATCCGATCTTCTCTCGGCCTCTACGGGATATAGACTGGACGTTCCCATGCGGTTGCGGCTGAAGAAGGAATCGGTCCTTGCCGTTTTCTTTCCCTCATCAATTCGGTTCGCGTCAGGCCTGAACGTGACCTCAAGCGTAGAACGCGTATATGAATCCGGGGATTGGGGATCCACCCGGCAGGTAAAAGAAAACGTCGCTCTAATCTTTACGTCACCATGATCAAGCCGTGGCGGCACGGGTATGGTCGCCCGCACTATCTTCCCCGGCCTGATGCTGCCCTTGTAGATGACAAGAGCACGCCCGTCCTCAGTCGTGACGATTTCGGTGGCGTCGGATGGAACCTTCCCCCATCCGATTTCGCTCATATTGTCTTCCTTTCTGCGTTCCGCTGCATGAATCAGCAGCGTTTTCGCCACCAGCGGAGTTATTTCCGGGCCGCAGATCTCGCGTATACGCACAGCCTGCCGTAGCGCGTTGGGCGCGGCAAAACTCGTTCCCATAACCGGTACCGCTGCAGGTGACGTTCCAGGGCCAAGCACCATGAATTCATTGCCCTCCGTTCCGCCGAACGCCACCAAATCGGGCTTGACGATCCCGGGACTTCGCCCCGGGCCGACAGCGGAATACGGGGCTCTCATCCAATACACATCCTCAGAATCACACGCCCCGACTCCGAGGGCGTTGACTGCGTCACCCGGTGATTCGATGCGGTTGTTCCCGCTTTCGGCATCCCCTTCACCGTTGTTACCGACCGCCACGCTGAGCAGCATGTCCTTGGAAGAAAGAATCTGGTCAAGAACCGACGTCCATGCGCTCACATCGTCATCCTCAATCGGCAAATCTGGACCGAGGCTGAGATTGACGTAGTGGAAGGGGTACGATTCCAACACATTCTCGATGTTATTGAGCACTTTATACATCGCGATCGGATCATCGGACCTCGTTTCTGAATCAAGCACCCTCACCGCCGTTATCCGCGTGCGCAGCGGCTGCTGGCCGGACTTAAGGCTGCCGAACAGTAGCGCCGAGCATACCCCCAACCCGTGTTCCAAAAACCGCTCGTCATCATCGGCATCGGGATTCGCCTTGATATAGTCCACCCATGACGATATCGGGTTATCCGGCGGCAGCCCTCCGTCAAGCACCGCAACCCCCAGCTGAGACGCCGTACTCGGAGGTTCGGGAAGCGTAACGGGTTCCCGAATGCTCCTCACGGAGCTGATTGGGCTCAGCCCCAACCTCGGCATTGGGCGCAGAGCGCGGACGCTGGAGTATTCAGCAAGCCGTTTGACGGCTTCTTCCGGTCCCCGAATCGGAAGATACAACAGATTATTGGCCTTGAAGTTCATTCGCTCTTCGACGTTTACTCCGAGCCTTTCCGCGAGCTCCAAGAACTTCTGGGTATTATCTGGCGCCAAATCCTCGTCCAGCTCATGGAGAACCAGTTCGTACCATGCGTCATTGGAAGGCGCGGGATGATACTTGTCATCGAATGCGTAGTTGTCGATACGCTCGATTCTGACGATGTCCTTGATACCTGCGTACTCTTCACATCGAACGTCGGGGTCCTGCAGCAGGGAATCGAAATGCTCCAGCGATTGCCTGTGTCCCGCCACCAGCAACGTCCTAGACAGACGTGCACCTTTGTCTGGATCGTCGGCCGTTGTGATTCGTACCGGCTTGCTGCCCACCAAGGACAGGCCGGCCGCCCTGAGCAGCCCGGATGGATGATAAGACTTTGCCAGATACTTCGGATGCAACACCATCTGCAAGACGTGCACATCATTCGGCGCGAGGGCCGGATCGTCCGGCAGATTTGCAATCGCACTGTGCAGTTCCGGCTGCAACCGCGCACGCGATTCCTCGTATGTGTAGATATCTTTCGGCGTCGCCCCGCCGCGGGGAAGAACAATCGGTTCAGACAGCCGTTCGCCGTGTCCTATCAGATAATGCCGTCCCATGAATCATCCTTTCGAATTCGTTTTCTCAGTTCTGCGTCGTATAGTCTGGCGCGACACCCCGGTCATCTCGGAGGCGAGCCGTTGCGTCACCGCGCCGGTCTCCACGAGCGCGACCGCAAGGCTAATCCTCTGCGCGTGGGTCAGCCCTTCCGTGTTCTCCCTTATGTATTCGGTTATGGCATCCTCCGCCGGACACCGCCTCAGCACACACCGTTTCCTTATGCGCATCGCGACGGATCTCACCTCGCTGAAAGGCGCCCCCTTCATCACGATGCCCAGGGCTTCAATCCACGGGGCCGAAACCCCTCCAAGACTGTCCGATGCGCTGAAATCGCTTTCAAGCGCATTCATGATCTGCTTCTCGTCCGGCATAGGGAAATCTATTCGTAACTCGAACCGACGCCATACGGCGGGATCGATGAGTGACATGTTGTTCGTTGCCGCGAGTATGAGGCTCGCCGGGTTCCTGTCATCAAGTTCCTGCAGGAGAACAGTCACTACGCGCTTCATCTCGCCAATGTCCGAGTCGTCCGACCTGGTCTTCGCGATGGCGTCGATCTCATCGAGGAAGAGAATTCCCGGAGTGACACGAACCTTCGAAAATGCTGCTTTGATGTTGTTGCCTGACTCCCCGAGATGCCTGCCGATCGTCTCGGCCAGATCAAGCCGGTACATAGGCATTCCGAGCTGGGAGGCTATCCACCGTGCGGTCATGGTTTTCCCCACTCCGGGAGGACCGGTAAAAATCGCCGTCGAGGTCGGGGAAAGACCGTTAAGGGCGAGGACCGACGCGTTCTCGCGCTCCTCGAGCAGTCCCTCTACCTGTTTGACAATCCGCTCAGGCAGGAATGGCTTCTCCACATCGGAGCGTTGGCCCACGGGAAGGATCGGCGCCTCCCCAGTCCGACGTGACGCATGGCCTAATTCCCTTATCGGTGTCATATCGGGCACATCGCTGGACTGAAGTAACGATTCCAACGCCTTTGAGAACGACGCATCACCGACCCTGTATTTGCGTATCAATCTAGACACGTACATACGAAAGTCATTCAACTGCCCACCAAGTCCAAATTTAACAAGCTGGACAATTTCATCTTTAATATCTGAATCCTGTTCCACGTTTGCCAAGTATAGTCTATTGACATTCCGCAACATGCTGAAGCTCGCGGGACATTCTGATTCAATTGAGATAAAAGTGTTCCAACTGCTCCATATCCAACGGAAGATGCGGCGTCCCCCCGCGAAGGTGTCCGACCCGGCCCCGTCGCGCGCGCCTTACCTTTGACCTGTCAAACAAGCCAAGCCAAGGAAAGAAGGCAGGGACGAATGAACGGACATGACAGCATCATCCTCGCGGCGGGATCCAACGGGGTGACCAGCGCGCTCGACCTCTTCAGCCAGTTCGCGATCATCGGAGGCGGCCTGTGGGCCGTGTACGCGGCGCGCGACCTGCACAAGGATGGCGCCGTGATCACGGCCAAGGGCGACAAGCTCGCCGGCAGCGGCTTCGATTCCGAGAAGTTCGGCGGTGACCTGTTCACCCTCGACTACAAGGACGGCACCGCCGTCATCACCGCCACGGACGCGTACCGCGCGCTCGTGTCCGCCGACGTGGAGCACGAGAACGACTGGACCGCGTATATCCAGTGCAAGCGCATCAAGACCGCCGGCCGCGTCGAGAACCGGTTCACCGAGCACTTCAACGACAAGGGCCTCGAATCCAACGTCGTGTGGACCCGCACGCCGGACATGACCCCGGGCCTGCACCTGGAGAAGTACGACGTGAAATCCGGCGAGAGGCTCGGCGACCGCGACGACGTCAAGCAGGCGCTCAAGATGGACGGCGACTCGCTGGAGATCGCGTTCAAGATCACCAACACCAGCAAGGTCGATTCCAGCACGGGTGAGGGCGCGTGGTTCCGGGCCAGGGACCTCAAGCTCACCGACGGCCCCACCGGCGAACGGTCGGCGGGGCCTTTTCCATACCATCGTCCGAGCCTCTTCGGGTTCGTCGGGAACGTCCAAACCGGAGCCTTCTCGACGGCCATACCGTGGTCATGTCATCCAAAACAAGTCGAAAGGAAAACATCATGTACGGAATCACCATCGCGGCAGACAGCGGCAGCGTCGTCACCAGTGCGTTGCAGCTTTTCAGCCAGTTCGCCATCATCGGCGGTGGCCTGTGGGCCGTGTGGGGCGTGATCACCCTGGCCGGAGGACTGAAGGACCAGAACGGCCCCGCCACCCAGTCGGGCGTCTGGCAGGTCGTCGGCGGCGGTCTGATCATCGCGGCCGCGGCCCTGTTCTCCAACATCGCCCTGTAGACGGGAGGCCGCGCATGGTCGATTTCATCGTCGGCATCCTCAACTCGATAGGGTCCGGCGTCGGCGACGACCTTGTGGCCGACCTGCTGAAGACCCCCGCCGAATACAACGCGGGCATGTACCAGCTGAGCCTGACCGTCGCCCGCTCGGCGGTCAAACCCATAGCCAGCACGATACTGGCGATCATGTGCGTCCTGGAACTCGCCAGGGTCAGCACCCGGGCGGACGGCGACCGAGAGCTGGGCGTCAAGCTCGTCGCCATGGCGATGTTCAAGCTCACGCTCGTGTTCACCGCGGCCCAGCACAGCGAGCTCATGCTCCAGGCCATCGACGAGGTCGGCGACGGCGTGCTCGGCGGCATCCATTCGGCGGCGCTCACCACCGGCGCGTCGTCGGGCCTCGGCCTTGGCGACAGCATGCGCGACGCCATAGACTCCGCCGGCTGGATGGGCCAGATACCGTGCCTGATCCTGCTGCTCATCCCGTTCCTCGTCTCCAAGGGCGCGACCATCGTCGTCACCGTCGTCATCCTCCTGCGTTTCGTGCAGATATACATGCTCACCGCGTTCAACCCGCTGCCGATCGCTTTCATCGCCCAGGAGGAGACCCGCCAGTGGGGCATCAACTACTTCAAGCAGTACGCGTCTCTGGTGTTCCAGTGCGCGACCCTGTATCTGGCGATCCTCATGTACCGCACGCTCGTGGGCGGCACGCTCAACCCGAGCAAGTTCAAGGATGGCGACAGCCTCTCCGGCTGGGTGATGGACAACTTCATCGGCCTGCTCTTGGCGAGCGTCATGCTCATCGGCATCGTCATGGCGGCCAACTCCGTCGCCAAGAAGCTCTTCGGCGGCGAATGAAACACAACGCAATCCACGAAAGGAAGCAATCATCATGGCGTTGCAGATGCCCGTCTACAGGGAACTGACCACCATCGAGTCGAAGGTGTTCATGGGGATGAGCTGGCGGCAGTGCCTCGCCGCCGTCATCCTCGCCGTCGTGTGCGGGGGAGGGTACATCGGCCTGTGGTTCGGCCTGGGCATGGACCCCAACCTCGCCATGTACCTGATCTTCCCGCCCGGCCTGCCCGTGGCCATATGGGGATGGGTGAGGCCAAAGGGCCTCATGCCCGAGAAATACCTGAAATACATCCTGCGCCACTACACGCAGCGCGAGGTCTACCTGCTCGACGGTCCGGGCAGACCATACCGCACCGGCGCGAAACCGACGATCAAGGAAAGGTGAGGAATGTTCGGAAAGAAGAAACCCCAGGCCGCGCCGGCTGAAGGCGGTGCCGAAGCCAGGGCGAAGGCGCGGAGAAAGAAGGCGACGCGTCTGCCGAAGGGCGTCAAGCAGCTCATCGGCTACGACGCGATGCTGCGCAACGGGATCGCCAGCCTGGGCGACGGACGGTGGAGCGCCACCATCCTCTTCCAGGACATCAACTACCAGCTGAGCCCGGAATCCCATCAGATGGAGATCATCGACCGGTGGGCCAAGCTCATCAACAGCTTCGAGGCCGGGCAAAGCGTGCAGATCGCCTCCTACACGCGCTCACGCGGCGTGCGAGAGATCCTCGCCGACGTGATGATGGACGAGACCGGTGACAGCCTCGACCACTACCGGCTCGACTACAACCGTCTCGCCCAAGGCAAACTCGAATCCGTCAGCCGCAACACCAGCACCGTCAAGACCCTGACCGTCACCGTCCGCGAAAGCGACGAGCAGGCCGCCGTCGCGACCCTGAACGCCCTGTGCAACAACCTCGTCAGCCAGATGCGCTCCATCGACGCATGCAAGGCCACCCGGCTCGACCGCGAGCACCGGCTGCGCCTCATGGCCGAGGTGCTCCGGCCCGGCGAGGAGCTCCGGTTCGACGAACGCCGGTTCGAGCATCAGCCCGGCAAGCCCGACACCAAGGACCTCGTGTGCCCGTGGAGCATCGACGCGCGCAACCCCATCCAGCTGGACATCGAATCCCTGGACTCGAAATACCTGCATCGCACCATGTGGGTGTCCAGCCTGCCGCCGGAACTGTCCGACCAGCTGGTCAACGACCTGACCGGACTGCGCGCCCGCGTCGACGTGAGCATCCACCTCGCCCCCATGGACCGCGGCGAAAGCATGACGCTCGTGCGCCGCAAGAACGCCGAGGTCAAGATGCAGGTCATGGACCAGCGGCGCAAGAACCGCAAACAGGGCCTCGACCCCGACGACCTTCCCGACGACCTCGCCGACCAGCAGGAACAGCTCGGCCAACTGCGCGACGAGCTGCGCTCCACCAACCAGAGGCTCGTGGACTCGATCATCGTGATCGGAGTGTCCGCGGCAAGCCAGGAGGAGCTGGAAGTCGCGTGCAGGAACGTGAAGGCCAAGGTCAACGCGCAGTCCTGCACGGCCGAGAGCCTCAAGTTCATGCAGATGGAAGGACTGACCGCCGAACTGCCGCTGGGCAACAACCCTCTGCCCATGAAACGCACCCTGACCACGAACAGCGCGGCCATCCTCATCCCGTTCACCACGCAGGAGGTGTTCGAGCCGCACGGACTGTTCTACGGAAGCAACGCGAGGAGCGGCAACCCGATCCTCGCGGACCGGCGCAGCCACATGAACTCCAACGGATTCGTGCTCGGCACGTCCGGCGGCGGCAAATCCTTCACCGTCAAACAGGAGATCGCCGGCATGTTCCTCAACCGTGACGACGAGGTGATCGTCATCGACCCGGAACGCGAATACCTCGCCCTCGCGGCCGCGTTCGGCGGACAGATCATCCAGATCAGCGCCGGCACCGGCACGCGCGTCAACCCGATGGACATCGTCCTGGAGGACGACTCGGCTTCCGACCCTGTCAAGGACAAGACCAACAACGTGGTCTCCATGATCGGCACGCTCATAGGCGGCATCGACGGCCTCGACCCGCTCCAGAAGGGACTCGTCGACCAGTGCGTCAGCAACCTGTACACGCGCTACCGCAACCAGGGCGGGGGAGTGGTCCAGCCCACATTGCAGGACCTGCACGACGAATTGCAGGCGGGCGGCGACCAGGTGAGCCGGTACCTCGCCGACGCGCTCAACCCGTACATCACCGGCTCCATGAGCGGCTTCAACGGGCAGACCAACGTGGACCTGTCCAACCGGTTCACCGTGTTCGACGTGTCCGGCCTGTCCGGCGAGCTGCGCACGTTCGGCATGATGGTCGTCATCGACCAGGTGTGGAACCGCGTCATCCGCAACAAGGCCAACGGGCGGCGCACCTGGCTGTACGTCGACGAGTTCCACCGCTTCTTCTCCAACCAGTACGCCGCCGCCCAGTTCAAGGACATCTACAAGCGCGCCCGCAAATACGGGCTCGGCGTCACCGGCATCACGCAGAACGTCGAGGAGATCCTCGACCTCCAGGACGCGCGCGAGATGCTGTCCAACAGCGATTTCCTCATGCTCCTGAGCCAGAACAGCACCGACGCGGACGCCCTGTGCGAGCTGCTGACCCTGAGTGAGGAGCAGCGTCAGTACTTCACCGGCGTGCTGCCCGGCCAGGGACTCATGAAGATCGGCAGCGCTTACGTGCCGTTCGACGGTCGCATCCCCGCGGGCGGCGACCTCTACCGTCTGTATTCCACGACCTTCCAGGAAGGAAAGTAAACGCATGAGCGGAACCCAAGCCCACCACGCCGGAGGCACGCGCGCCCGCATCGGACGCGCGGCCACTGGCGTGGTGTCTAGCGCCGCGCAGTTCGGTGCGGACCGGACCGACATCGCCGATTCCATGGGCCACACCGCCGCCGAGATGGCGGGCCGCGCCGGCATATACGGCATGTCCTCCACCATGCACGGCGTGGGCTGGACGGCCGGCAGGGCGCGCCGCGTCATGAACCGCGGCAAACGCGCCCTGCGGTCGGGCAATGGGATGCGCAAGGCGGTCGGTAAACCCAAGGTGCTGTCCGAGGCGAAGCCCAGTGAGAAGATCGGCAAGTTCACCGCGAAAGGCAAGGCGAGCCGGCGGATCGGCAAACGCATAGGCGCAGGTCTTGGAAAAGCAGGCCGGGGCGTCAAACGGATGGGATCCACCGGCATGGGCTGGATGGACAAGACCGGCGCGAGGCTCACCGCTGCCGACGACGACTTCGCGTCGAAGCTGGGAAGCGCCACGCGCGACCTGTCCTTCAAAGCGGCACGCACAGGCGTGAGGGGCGTCAACTCGTCGGCCAAATTCATCTGGCGGCGTCGCCGCGCGCCCGTCAAGGCGGTACGCAGCGTGAAAGCCACCGGACAGGCCGCCATGCGTGCCGCCCGCGCCGCCGCGAACTTCGCGCGCACGAGCGTATCCCGAGCCATAGCGGGGGCCGCCTCCATCAGCCTTCCCATCATGCCCGTCATCGCGGCCATGCTCGCGGTGCTCGGCGTGCTTCTGGCCGCCATGGGCGCGTTCCTGGGATCCAGCGCCAGCGAATCCACGGTCTCGGGCGTGCCCGCGGAATACGAGGCCGATGTGATCCGCGCCGGATCCATCTGCCAGGTCGTCACGCCGGGCGTCATCGCCGCCCAGATCGACCAGGAGTCCGGTTGGAATCCGAAGGCCGGCAGCTCCGCCGGAGCGCAGGGCATTGCGCAGTTCATGCCGTCCACCTGGGCGTCCGCGGGCAAGGACGGCGACGGAGACGGCAAGGCCGACATCTGGAACCCGCACGACGCGATCTGGAGCCAGGGCAACTACATGTGCGGCCTCGCCTCGCAGGTCGAGACGGCCAAGAAGTCCGGGAAACTGACCGGCGACACGTTGGAGCTGACCCTCGCGGCGTACAACGCTGGCCTGGGCAGCGTGCTCAGATACGGCATGGTGCCGCCCTTCGAGGAAACCATCAACTATGTGCGGCGGATCAAGGAACTTGCAGCGACCAAATACACCGCAACGGGGACCGCCGAGGGTGGTACGGTCGGCTCCCTCGAACCGAAACTGACGGTCTCCGGCGGCATCGTGTCCACGGCCGGCATCACGCCGGACACGAGATACCCATGGGGGCAGTGCACCTGGTGGGCCGCGACCAGAAGAGCCGACACAGGAAAACCGATACCAGGGTGGGGCAACGCCGCCACATGGGCAGGTTCCGCGGCGTCGGCCGGCTACACGGTGGACGGCTCCCCATCCGCCGGCAGCGTCATCGTGTTCCAACCGGGAGTATTGGGCGCGTCCGCCGGCTACGGGCATGTCGCCATGGTCGAGGAGGTCCGCGGGGACGGGTCGATCCTGATCAGCGAGTCCAACGTGCTTGGCCTCGGCGTCGTATCCACACGCGAAATCAGCGCCTCCCAACTGGCCGCAGCCGGAAGTGGCGTCCGCTACATCCATTGAAAGGAAAACCAAGCATGGAACCAAAGAGGAACAGGATCATCGCCGCGACGGGATTTGCGGTCGCGCTCCTCATCCTGGGAGGAAACGTCGCGGTGATATGCGCCGGCAACGGAACCGCGGAGGACACGCAAAGCACCGTCGCCCGGCCGCGAACGAAAACCGAACCCGGACAAAAAACGGCTGGAGACGAAGAGACCGAGCCGGCGACGCCGACGGAGGATGATCCGTGCGCCGATCTCGCGCCGAAAGCGCTCGGCGTCTACATGGGCGACGAACGAGGCCAACTCGAAGGCGAATACTTCACGCCGGATGCCGCCGGCCTCGACATGCCGGCATCATCCATAGCCCCGCAGCCATTGCCCGAGACCGAGTTCACCGGCTTCCCCGTGTCCATGGGGCGGCGGGTAGTGACATGCGCCGTATCCACCGGGCTGGAGGCATCCTGGGTGCTTGACTACACGCTCACTGACGACGGCTGGCGATGCGCGGCGGTCAAGGGCCCATTGGAAGGCGGATACCGGGTGCATGAAGGCAAACCAGAGGAACAAAAGTGATGAGGGCAAACGAACAGGATCAGCCAGTCCTCATCAAAGACGAGGGCGGAGAGGAATGACCAGGATCGACAGGAAGACGGGTGAGCCGATTCTCAGCCCCAAGCTTACGGTCGACCAGCTGTACGCCATGGCCAACGAGCCCGGTTGGCGTCCATGGATGCGCCTGATCGCCGAACATCCACACGCGTGGCCGGAGCTCGCCGAATGGTGGCATACCGCGCAGGAGCAAGGCTTTGACACGGCCGGTGCCGCGCCGCTGCCGCCCGCGTCCATGCGCGGCCGCCGTCGCGTCGCCATACCGTCCGCGCCGCTGCCGCCGGAAGACGAGCCGGGGCAGGAACCCGTGCCGGCATCTATGGAATCTGTGGATGAGACCCGGACCGCCGAGCCGGAACAGTCCCATCCCGACGATTCCGCGGAGAAGGCCCTGAAGGACGCCGACGGCGATTTCGCGGCGCTCGAACAGGTCGCCGCCCCGGAGCCAACCACAATGAGCCTCCCGCCCATATCGGAACCGGAGCCGACGGAAACCGGGAAGACCGAGAGACCAGGAGGGCTGTCGGCGGCCGTCACCTACTCGGCCGACCTCGACGATCTGAAGGTGCGCCGCGTCTTCCCGGCCGGGAAAGCGCTCGTCGCGATCGTCATGGCCGCGAGCCTCATAGCCGTGTCCTGGATGGGACTGCAAATCAAAAACCGCCACGTCGCCGCCATGCGGCAAGAGGCGCATGAGACCGCAATCAGCGCATGCGACTCGGCCGAAGCGACACGCAGGACCATCCAGTCCGACCTGGACAGGACCACGGCCAAAGCCTCCAAACTATTGAAAGGCACCAGTCGCGGCCAGGTCGCGGATCCCAAGACCCTTGATGCGTTGAACCGGCTCCTGGGCGCAAAGACGACCACCATCAGCGGTTCCTGCGCGTCCGACGCCGCCACATCCGACCTGGACAGGACCACGGCGTCGCTGCACAGAACGACCAAAGAGCTCAAGAACCGTCTCACCGACCTCAAGGCCGCAACCAAGGCCGTCGCCGACAGCAAGCTCGACAAGACCGTGGACGACGCGAACGCGCTGTACAAGCAGACCGACGGCAGGGTGGCGGACGACAAGACCCGGGAGACCCTGCTGAAGGCGGTCAAGACCCGTGACGCGGATGCGATCGCGAAAGCCGTGAAAGAGGTCAACGAATCGAAGACGGCGAAGGAAAAGGCCGACGCGGAGGCGAAGGCCAAGGCAGAACAGGAAGCGGCCGCGGCTGCCGCCGCCGCGCAGCAGCAGGCCCAGGCGTCGCAATCCCAATCGGCTCCACAGCGGCAAACGCCCTCATATTCGGGAGGAAGCCAATCGCAATCCCAAGGAAGTTCCGGATCCGGTTCCGGAACCGGACGACGCCCGTCTTCGGGAGGCTCGTCGTCCTCCACCAATACGGGCGGAGCCTCGCCGGGATGGTCCGTGCCCACGCCATCAGACGGGGGCACCGGATTGCCTGGCAGCGATCCGGGGCTCTGATTCGTGAAAGGTGTAGCTGTTGGGCTTCATGCCGCTGCCTTCCATTCTTTGGAGTGCCTGAGCGTGGATTTCGGTCTGGCGATGGCGGTTCCCGGCCATGCCTTGCGGCTGAGGAACGGGTGGAGTCCTCGCAGGCTGTAGATGCATTTGTCGTTGTCCAATTGCGCGAGCTCGTCGGGTGTGAGGAGTTCGCGTCCGGTGCGCTGGTAGTTGGTGGTGTGGCTGCCGGACACGCCCTTCGAGTCGCTGGTGGTGCGGATGTCGATGGTTTCCTTGCCGAGCAGCTTGCTGAGCCATTCAGTGGTGGACTGCTCGTTGCCGCCGAGGAACAGCACCGAGTCGCAGTTGCCTACGATGGTTTCCCACGAGTCCTTGTACATCGTCTTGAGCTGGGCGATGGTCTGGAGGATGATACTGACGCTGACCTTGCGCGAGCGGATCGTGGCGATGAGCTTGTCGAAGTTCGGGATGCGTCCCACGTTGGCGAACTCGTCGAGGAAGCAGTGCAATGGTGTGGCAAGGCATTCGCCGGGGTAGGTGCGGCAGCGGCGGATGATGCTGTCGAACAGGCACTGGTAGAAGATCGCGGCCAAAAAGTTGAAGGTGGGGTCCTCGTCTGGCAGGGCGAGGAAGATGGCCGTCTTCCCGTTGGGATGCTTGTATCCGCCCTTGTGCTCGTCCGCATATCCGCCGATCCGGTCGATACCGAGGTTGTCGTCGGAGAGGATCTCCCGGACCGGGCCGACTGTCAATGGGGCGAGACGCACGCCGAGGCTGATGATGATGCCCTTCTTGGTCTCTCCCGCGCCCTGGGTGAAGGGCCTGTACTGGCGGGCCGCGAACTTCAGGCCCTGGGCGAGACGCCATGCCTCGCGCAGGTCCGGATCGTCGTGGTCCGCGCCGTCGCGATTCCATTCGGCGCGGGTCTCCTCATAGATCTCCGTGGCGGTCCGGGCGACGGCGTCGACCTGGCTTTCCTTGGTCTCGTCCTGTTCGCTGGCTTCGAGCAGATCGCGCATGTCGGCGACCGCGTTGAGGGTCTGGCCTGCGTCGATGTTCAGGCAGTCCTTGAGGATGTCGTCGGGCAGGTAGTAGACGAACGCGGTGAGCGCGGTCAGCAGGCTGCGTTCGGATTTGGTCCAGAAGTCGTCGGTCTGGTGCTCCTTGGGTGTGGAACCGTTGGTGTTGTCCATGATGTTGGTGACCAGGCGCATGATCGCCACGTCGGGCTTGTCGGGGTCGATGTAGCGCATGGGGTTGAATTTCGTCTCGCTGGTCAGGTCCACCAGGTCGAGCTGTTTGACCGTGTAGCCCATCTTCTTCAGTTTTCCGCTGGTCTTCGCGTAGAGTTCGCCCTTCGGGTCGGTGCAGGCGTAGTTCATGCTGCCCTTGAGGATGTTGGGGATGACGTGCGTGGCGGTCTTGCCTGAACCGGATCCGCCGATCACGGTGGTGTTGAGGTTGCGTCGCGTGGCCTGGGCGTCGAGGCTCAGGCCCTCGGTGGCTGTCATCTGGAGGTTCTGCCTGGTGTCGTTGTCGGTGTATGGGGCCATCTCCCGGCTGGTGGACCAGCGTGCGGACCCGTACTCCTCGCCGTCCCTCCAGTTGCGTTGGCTCGTGCTCCACCGGTAGAGGTGGAACAGGCCGACAGCGCACGCGCCGCCCAGTCCGCACAGGAGGCTGGTCCGGTCGAATCCCAGGGCGGTCGGATGCTGGAGCATGGTCGTCATGTCGTCCATGATCCGTTCCACGCTTTCGCCGGCCGTGATGCCGGCCTGGACGCGGGTGGCCGCGAGGTCGGCGAGCCAGAATCCCGCGAGGATGGTCAGTGTCTTGATGGCGATTCCTCTTATTCGTTCCATGGTTGTTCCTTTCTATTGTTTTCTTTCGTTGAGGTTCTCGTTGAGTCGGGTCTTGAACCGCTCGTACAGCGTCTTCCTGCTGGTGATCCGCCCTTCGTCCGGGTCCGTTCCGGTCTTGGAGTCGTTCCCGCCGGCCGCTTCCGTGTCCGGGCCGGCTGCCGGGGATGGGAGGGGCGTGACGATGGTCATGCCGGCCGGGTCGGCGTCGATGCTGAATGGTCGGCCGCCGGCCATGATCGTGGACATGAGCCGGCCGACGTGACTGTTGATGTCGATCCATTCGCCGGTGCCGGTCTTGTCCGGTCTGATGCCGCTGACGGTGGTCCGTGTCATTGCTCCCCGTCCGGCTCGTCGTGGCTGGGGTCGAATGCGAGGCTTGTGGCCTCGATATCGATGCCGGAGCCCTCGTCTCCGGCGGTGCCTTTGACCATGAGGCGAGATCCCTTGTGCGCGTTGTCGCGGATGTTCGCCGAGTGATCCTCGCCGCTGGCATGGATGGTGATCTTCGGCCCGTCGGCGTCGGCCAGTGTCTCGAGCAGCCAGTCGTCCTGTCCTCCGTGCGGCTGCGGATCTCTGATGAGGGTGCCCTCGAACCAGATGACGGGTTCCGGCTGGTCGTTTGCTTCTGTTGTCATGTGTGTCTTCTGTTCCTTCGTGTGGAATGAATGCGGGGCTGCGCGGAAGCGCGCCGCCCGTGGCTGGAGAGGATCTACAGTCTTGGCCCGCGACGCTTTGTCGTGGATTCTGTCTGTGCGGGTGCTTCGCGATCCGGTTCCGGCCGGTCGCGGTCCAGGCTCTGGGCCGGCTGGGGCTCCTTCAGCTGGTCGAGCTGGTGGAGAGTCCACGTGGACAGTTCACTGTCGTATGAGGCGCGGGCGAGGATCTCGTCGCGGTTGTCCCAGACGAGCTGGTCGGCCTGCTGTTGGGTGACGCCCGTCCAGTCGCCCTGCTCGTTGATGCGCATGAGCGGGTCCGTCCGCGGGTCCCATCCGCCCATCTCGCGTTTCTCCGCGATGTCCGCTTCGGTGAGACCGTCGCCGGCGAGCTGGACCGCCTTGTCGGACGGGTAGGTGAGGTAGGCGGCGATGTCGTTCTCGGGGTCGTGAGCGTTGACCTCGCTTACGATGCCGTGGAGGATCCCGACCGCGGTCGGGTCGGGGGAGTCGTATCGTTCCAGGATGTGGCTCGCGTGTAGGCAGGACGCCTTGCGGTGCCGCTCGTAGAGTATGGCCGGACCCTCCTCGACCTTCGTCACGAGGTATCCGGCGTCCTCCCTCGCCTTCATCGCCTGGTCGCGGTCGAAGGCGGTGCTCAGGTATGCGATGTGTCTGTCGGGGTCTCCGGGCTTCCGCCACCGGTAGGCGTATTCCTCCGGCGGCTGTTGCGCGGCCAGGTGGCTCGCTTTGGATGTCCGGCCGAGGCCTCCCGAGCGTTCCCAGTCCTTCACCGCCTTGGCGAGTCTTCCCTCCGCGTCGGGGTCGGAGGGGTCGATGACGGTGTGTTCGCGGTCGGCCATGTCGTTGTCGTCGTATTGCCATTCCGCTTGTGGCCGGTTGGCGTAGGACACCTCGATCCGGCCGGCCAGAGGGTCCGTGTCCTTCCATGCGGGGTTGTCGTGGAAGTCGATCTGCACGGCGCGTCCGTCCGTGAGCCTTGCCTCGAGGTAGTTGCCCATGGCGTTGCCGCCTTGGGTGATGCCGGTGATGTCGGGGTCCTGTTCGAGCAGTCGTCTGACGTTTTCCTGGGTCAATGGCATGTTCTCGCTCCTTTCCTTTTGCGTGGTTTTCTGGTCTCTACCTTCCGTCTCGCGGGTCTCGTCGGGTTTGGACGTCAGCCGTTCGAGTTCGGCCTGTTTGCGTCGGTATTCGTCCTCGTGGGCGAATGGCTCGGCCAGTGTCTCCTGCGCGGCGGCGAGTTCCCTTTCGGCGTCCGCCAGCCGTTCCGTGAGCTTGCCGGGGTCGGTGGCCATGTTCCTGACGATCCGGTCGAGCTGGCTGACGATGCTGGATGGTCCGGTCAGGTAGGGGCCTGGCATCTCGGTGCCGGATTCGTGTTCGTGGACGGCCTTGACGGCCAGGGTGATCCGTCCGCTGGTGGCCGCCCTGCGTGCGATGACGGGCAGTCCGTCGTATTCGGCTATCGTGTCCCCGTCGTGCGCCTGGTGGGCGGCCTGGTGGAGGAACCTGCATGCGGTCTGCCGGTCGCCGACCGGCTGGCCGTTGATGGTCATGCCCTCCCATCGGCCGTTCATGCGCGCGGTCTGGTGGATGCTCAGTGCCTTGGATGCGAGCGGCTTGTCGTCGGTCTTCTCTCGGATCGCTTGGCGGATTCCCTCGATGCGTGGCTGGAGCCGCTGGCCGATGTCCCTGCGGGTGTCGGCCTTCTGCTGCGCCCATGAGGCGCGCAGGAGCTTCAGCTGGTTGATCTCGTTCTCCAATGTCATGCGGCGTTGGATGTCGGGGTCGCCGGTGGCCAGCGCCTTGATGTTGGCGAGGGTCACCACGTCGGCGTCGAGGTCCGCGGCCTCGCGGGCGGGGCTCTTCGAGCTCATGAGCTGGCTGATGAACCGCTGCTTGCGTTCCACGGTCTGGTAGCTGTACGCGTCGAACGTGCCTTCGGTCACGTACCGGTAGTCGCGTACGTGGCCGTACGTGTTGCCCTGGCGTTGGATGCGGCCCAGACGCTGCTCCAGGTCGGCGGGACGCCAGGGGCAGTCAAGGTCGTGGATCGCGGCGAGCCGTTCCTGCACGTTGGTGCCGGTTCCGAGTTTCTGGGTGCTTCCCATCAGCACACGGATCTCGCCGGACCTGACTTTGGCGAACAGCCGTTCGCGTTTGGCGGGGTTGTCGCCCGCGTCGTGCACGAACGCGATCTGCTCGGCGGGCACGCCCAGTCGGATGAGCCGGTCCTTGAGGTCCTGGTAGGCGTTCCATCCGCCCGAGGCTGGCGTGCTCGAGTCGCAGAAGACGAGCTGCGTGCCCAGGCGCGGCGTCTCCTCCTGCCAGATCCGGGCGACGTTCTCGGCGCATGCCTGGATCTTGCCGTTCTCCAGCGGCCGGCCGTTCTCGTGTCCTTTGAGGAGCTTGGGGTCGAGGGCGATCTTGCGTCCGTCGCCCGTGATCTTGAGGAGGTTGTCGACCTCAGACGGCACGTCGCCGTCGCGTACGCGGTCCGCCCTGTCGGACAGTTTCTCCATCTCCTTCTTCTGCCGGTCGGTGATCGGCACGGGCATGGGCACCTGCTCCAGTTCGGGCAGCGGCAGCTGGATGTCGTCGTTGGTGATCATGTCGGTGAACTGCTTCACCGCGTTCATCAGCTCTGGGAGGTTCTGGAACCGCGCGAACCTCTGCTTGACCTGGAAGCCGTTGCCTTCGGGCTTCAATTCCACGGTGGGCACGACCTGGCCGTAGGCGCCCGCCCATGCGGCGAACGTGTCCAGTCCCTGCGCCTTGAGGGTTCCGGGCGCGAGGTAGCGCTGCATGTTGTACAGCTCGCTCATGCTGTTGGATACCGGCGTGCCGGTCATGAACGCGATGTTGCTTCCGTGCCCGGCCTCTCGCAGCCATTCGCATTTGTCGAGCAGGTCCTCGCATTTCGCGGCGGACGACAATTGCATGCCCAGGTCCGCGGAGGCGACGGGCACGCCGAGGTTCTTGAAGTGGTGGGCCTCGTCGACGATGAGCATGTCCACGCCCAGTGATTCGAATTCGATGCCCGCCAGCGCCTTGTCGTCGCGTGACTCCTTGCCGTCGCGCAGGCGTTGCATGGCGGTCTCGGCGCTTTTGCGCGCGGCCTCCAGCCGAGTCCACGGAGCCGGTTCTCCCGGTATTCGGCGGCCACGGCGGCTATCGTCTCGTCGTCTGCGCCGCGTGCGCGGAGTCGTTGCACCGCGACGTGGCCCACCGTTATCTCGTATCCGCGCACCTGTTCCGCCGTCCTGTCGGCCTGCCGCTGCTCCTCCTCGAGAAGGCCGAACAGGTCCAGCTGCTCGTATTCGGCCGAGGCCGTCCGCTTCGCGTATAGGCGTTTTCTCACCATGGTTCTCTCCTTTCTTATAGGGTTTTCCGCTGCCCGCGGTTCTGGTCGAGGCCGGGTGCGGGCATGGCTGTGTTGAGTCCGTCGAGGTTCTCCCTGAGCCTGGTCCGGAACCGGTCAAGCATTGACTTCCGGTCCGTGTGCCGTCGTTCCGGTTTGTCGTGCCGCGTCGTCTCCGGTGATTCGGCTTTCGTCTCCGTGACGGCGGCCAGGGCCGGCGAGCCGGCTTCGTCGTGGTCCCGTCCCTGTTCCGTCGACGTGGTCGGCTCCGTTTTCCGTGGCGTGTCCGTCGCCTCCGCGTCCTGTTCGACGGTTGGCCGGCTCGCCGTTTTGTCTCTGTCCTGCGTCGGTTCCTGTGTGCCGGCGAGTTCCTGGATGAGCAGTCCGGCGGCCTGGCGGCGTTGGCGGCTGGTCCACCGTCCTTCGTCCGTTTCGGCGGTCCGGTCGACGAGTCGGCGCGCCCATTTCATTGCGACGGCCGGCTTGTACGTGCCAGCGCGCTGGTATTCCGTGAACCGGCCCTGCATGCGGCTGATTTGCGGCCAGGATTCCTCCACGGTTTTCGAGGCGAGTTCCACCGATGCCGTGTCGAGCGTCTCCTCGGCGTCGCGGTTGCGTTTCTGCGCGTCGATGATCGCCTGGACGAGCGTCTGCGGGTCGACCTGCATGGTGCGGCGTTCCGTGCCGCGGCCGGTGAACAGTTCGACCGGGGTGTCTGGTTTGAATCTGAGGTTGACTGCCCGCCCCTCGTTCTTCTGCCTCTGGTTCTTTCCGCTCATGAACATGTCGGTGGCCCAGCCGGTCAGGTCCTGTCCGTCGATGACGGTGCCGCGGGGGAGGCCGACGATCATCTTCGGCCAGTCGCGGCCGTCCTTCGCGCGCAATATATAGGTATGCGCGAGCCTGTTCGCCACCCACGCGTTCGGCCAGACCTGCTTCGCCATCGCGGCCGTCCAGGCCGGTGTCTGCGTCTCGGTGGCGGGGTCGGCGGACTGCGCTGGCTGTTCCTGCTGGGGGAGCGCTGGCGTCGGTGAGACGGGGCGGCCCTGGAGGATCGAGATGGCGGCCTGGTCGGTGAACTCGTCCCAGTCCGGGGCGCGCCGTCCGTCGTTCAGGTTCAGCAGCGGCTTCTGCTCCAGTCCCGGTTTGAGCAGTCCGCTGCGCATGACGCGGCCGGTCATGCCCTGGGCGACGGATCCGCCGTCCTGTTCGCGCCAGTGCTGGTATTCGTCCCGGTAGACGCGGCTTTGGGTGAGCAGTTCGCCGTCGCTCATGCTTTTCGCTGGGAAGGATTCCCTCATGTCTTCGCTGTGGCTGATGGTCGTGATCTGCATGCTCAGGTCGTCGTATTGCAGGTGCTTGAAGGTCATCGCGTCGAACAGTCCCTGCTGGTTTCGGTGCCAGGAGAAGACCATGAGGTCGTATCCGTTGTCCTCCAGGAAGAACACGCAGGGGCGCGGCTCGTGCTCGACCGCGTTCTGCATGAGGCTGGCTTGGAGCAGGTCGGGGTCGAGGCGGCCCGCCGCGGACGCGGCCACGGCGAGACTGTCGCTCCATCCCATCGGGAGCGGCCGGCCCGTCGTCGGATCCGTCATGCGGTACCGGCCCGGCTCGGCCACGGTGTCCCACCGGTCGAGATGACGGTGGTTCCACTGTTCGATGCCCGCGAGCATCGCGTCCATCGGGCTCTGCCCGTCCGCCGGTCGGATGGCGAAGGATTCGGTGGCGCGGGTGGTGTCGCCGGCGATCGTGTTCCGGTGAACGATGGTGTCGCCAGGACCGTAGATCATGCCCACCGAGTCCTCGCCGGCCGTCCTTGCCGTGCCAGCCGTCCATATCGTGTCGCCGGACGAGGCCCACATGGTCACCGGCCATGGTGTCGGATCGTTGGTCCCGTTGATGGTGTCCTGGAAGATCGCGGCGCTTTTCGTCGCCTGTTCCTGCTGGTTCATTGTGGCTTCCTTTCAACGGCCCTTGCGGGGCGTGCGGTCCCTGTTCTGGGTGGGTGGCATGTGGTTCTTCTGTTCGGCGAGACTCTCGTTAAGACGGGTCTTGAACCGTTCAAGCAGCGCCTTCTTCGATCGGATCGGCTTCTGCTCTTTGCCGGCCGGCTTGGGGCCATTGGTTCTGGCTTGCGTCTGCTGTTGCGGATCCTTCGACTGGGTTTCGTCCGGCGTGGGTTCCGGTTGGTTTTCCGGCTCCGTTGCTGGCGTCTCCCGTCTTGGCTCGGGCGTCTGCGCACGGTTCTGCTCCTGGGTTTGCGCGCCCTGCCCGTAGTCGTCACGCAGGATGGCGTCGAGCTCGTCGCGCAGGTTCGGGGCGGCGGCGGCCTTGCCGATGATCCGGTCCGCGAAGTCGCGGCCGGTCTGCTCGTTCCATGTCGTGTCGCCCATGAGCTTGTCCCATGAGAGTTCGGGATGCCGGGCGGCGAGGCTGTTCGCGGCCATCTCCATGACCTCCGGATCCACGAAGTCCCATGCGATGCGCTGGGGCGGCATGGGCTTCGCGGCCGGTTCGACGGGCGTCTCCCGTGCCGGGGTTTCCGGTTCGTTGCGGGTCTGTTCCGTCGTCCGTTCCTGCTGTTCCGTCTGCTCGACGGCGAAGTCTTCGTCGGCGACGTCCAGTCCCATGTTCTTGAAAGCGCGTTGCACGGCGTGGCGGACGTGATCCTCGTCCCTGCCGGCGAAGTGCAGGATGAACTGGCCTTGGTCGGCGCGTTCAAGGTGATAGTCGATGCCGGCTTGCTTGAGGCTGCGCTGCACCTCGCGCATGGTCGAGTCGTCGAGTTGCAGCTCGTGCAGGTCGCCGTCCTTCTTCCTCTGCAATCGTTTCTCGGACATCTCGCCGCTGTCGATCCCGTCCTTCACGGCCGCGCCCGCGGCGTGCACGCCGGTCTTTGCGAGTTTCATACCGGAGCGGAGCATCGCCATGGCCACGCCCTTGGGGATTCTGAGCATGAGTCTCGCCCCTCCGGTGATGATGCTTTGGACGGCGTTCTGGATCTTCTCCTCTGCCTGTTCCTCGATTGGCATTGTTGTTTCCTTTCTGCTGTCGGTCGGTGTTTTCCCGGGCGGTTCAGATGGACCGTCCACGCTTGTGCTGTTGCTGCTGTTCGCGCCACTCGGTCTCCGTCTGCTCGCGGTCACGGGTCGTGTGGATCTCGCGTTCGATGGCGGACAGTTCGCCCTCGTACCGGTCGCACAGGGCCTCGCGGCATTCCATCTCCTCGCGCGTCTCGGCCACGAGGTCGGGGTCTCCCTGTTGGATCGCGTCGTGCAAAGCGATGACGGCGGCTTGCAATTCGTCGTGCGATTCGCGGACCTTCCCGCGCAGCAGCCTGAGTCCCTTGGCACTGTCGCCGCCCGCGAGGCGGGTCCATCGGATCGCCGCGTTCAACGCCTTCGCCTCGCCGGCGAGGCGGTCGAGGCGGCGCGCCTGCGCCTGGTAGTACCGCTGCTGGGCCGGGCTGACCCCGTATCTGAGGGGCAGCCGTTCGGGCGTGGTCTGCGGTTCGAGCCGGCTCGTGGGCTCGCCGAACCACTGGTAGAGGCCGGTCGTCGGGGTCTTGCCGGCGTACCGGTTGGACGGGTCGAGGATGATCTGGTCGCGGTCGCGGGGAAGGAACGCGCGCAGCGTGGAGCCGCCGTCGTCCACGAGACGCTTCGCGTCGAACGTGATCTTCTTCTTCCGGTGGGTGCCTGGCAGCCACACGGTGACCGTCTTCCTGGTCTGTTTGGCGACGAGCCGGCGGTTGAACGTGATGGGGATGACGGGCGTGCTTTGCAATCCGGCCATGATGTTCGTCATGTCGTACGCCTGGCCGAGTTTCTCGTCGCGGACCTTGAAGCCGGTGTCCTTGAGCGTATATGTGAGGTGCCGGCCGCGGACCTCGACGCCGACGCCTCGGATGTCGAGCATGTCCCTCCAGTCCTCGAAGTTCTCCGCCGTGGACGAGGTCAGGTCGATCAGCATGCGGATCCGGTCCTTGGTCCCCATGCCCTTCGCGGCCGCGTAGATCTCCTCCATCGACATGCCGTACCGGCGCTCCAACGGCTCCCCGCCCGAGGCCTTCCGCGCCGTCGACTCCGGTTCGTTCGCGCTCCGCACGGATGCTTCATCGACGTATTTGGGATCGCGCGCCGGCGACGTTCCGTCGTCGCCTTCGGCTGTCGTACCGTCCCGCATCTTGCGCGTCTGTTCCTCCACGACGGGGTTGAACACGACGCTCAGCCCCTCGCGGCGGCATATCTCGTCGCTGACCGCGCGCCACTGGTCGATGATGTCCTTGGGCAGCTCGGCCTTCAGATGCTGCCCGTACCGGGATGCGGCGCACACCATGATGTGGTCGTGCAGGTGGTGCCGGTCGGTGTGCGTGGCGACCACGAACTTGTATTCGCCGCCGGTGATCCGGCGCGCGAACTCCACGCCGAGCTCGTGCACCTGCTCTGGCGTCACGGGGTCCTTGGGACTGAAGCTGAGCTTGATGTGGTAGGCCAGCCGGCTGTTCTTCCGGATGCCTTGCGGCGACCTGCGGTTGTCGTCGAGCATGCCTTCGGCCAGTGCGTCGTGGTCCGTCCTGGTCCGCTCGTAGTTCGAGCTGACCAGTCTTCCGCCGTCGGTCTTGGCGGGCTTGATGATGTACGCCATCGCCCCGTTGTCGCCGCCGAGATTCGATTTCACGGGCCTGCCGAGCTTGACCACCGCCATGCTCACGCGTCCTTCCGGGCTTCGCGCCTGTCGGCGAACAGGTCGCCGAGCAGCTGCTCGATGCGGTCGAACGACGCGCGGATCTCCTCCACCTGGGTGGGCGTGATGTGCTCGTTCGCATTGGCCCAGTGGGCTATCTGGTTGACGTTTACGCCGATGCGGTCGATCTCGCGCGCGATCGGCTCGGGGTCCGTCAACGGTCTGATCTCGGTGACGTGGATGCGTCGTTCGGACAGCATCCTGCGCGCGTAGGAGCTGAACGACCGGTGCTCCGGCGCGTACCTGGTCAGCTCCTCATACAGATTCCGCACCTGCTCCCACTCGTCCTGAGTGAACGTGATTCGCTTGCAGATGTTCCGATCTCTGCCTGCTGCCCAGCTCATTCCGCACCTCTCTTGGAGGTGCGGAGTTGGGTTTTCTGTGATGCCGCGCGAGCGGTCTGGAGGCTCCGCCGACTATGGGGCATGGGTCTTCCCGGCAAGCCGATTCGCATCGCGAATCGAGTGATTGTAGCTACAATCACGTCGCTTGCTACTCCCATATCCATTTCATGGATTGGGAGCACTTTCGCACGGCACATCTGTGACGTGCGGTGGGACATGAACGCGTTCATGATGTGCTCCTCGTGTCAAGGGCATTGAGAGAATTGCCCGATTCTTTACGCCAATCGTCCGTCGATTGAGTTCGTGTCAGTTTGGACATTCGGAGCGGCAGCAGACAGGAAATTCCGCGTACTAACGCCGGGCAAGTTGAGCTGAAGACCGGTTGTCCAAACCGGCGTGGGTCGAGGTGCGCGAGCATGGTTTCAACCGGCTTGGTGCCGGGAATCGATGAATTGGAAAGGAAGCAAGCATCATGGCGTCCGATTACGTGGATGATCTGCTGCGCGCCGAACGCGAGTCGTTCAAACTCAAAGAGGCCGCGGCAAAGAAATTCGACAATCGCCTCGACAATTTCCGCAAGAGCGCGAAGGCGCTGCGCGACGCGGCGAGACAACTCGAGAAGGCTTTCCCCGGCATGAGCCGGACGGCCACCGCCGACAAGTGGGCGATGACCGGTACGGAGAAGAACGTAGCGTTCGACGCGAAGGGCGATCTCATCGCCGCCCCCGCCGGAAGAAAATCCGCCGCCAGCGAACCGGAGAACGACGCCGTGACGGAAACGGCGGCGACCGAAGCCGACACGCAGACGGCTGACGATGGCACTGCTCCGCAGGACGAGCCTGCCGCAGAGCAGGAGCCTTCGGACGACGGACGGCCCGCATGGGCGTCCGACAACTACTGATGATCGGATGTGATGAGAGATGCGACTGATCATCGCCGAAAAACATTCGGTCGGCCAGGCAATTGCCCAGGCACTCGACGGGCGTGTGGAGAAGTACGACGGTTACATGCAGGTCGGTGATGACCTGGTCACTTGGGCGCAGGGCCACCTCGTCGACTTGGCCGCGCCCGACGAATACAACGACCATGACTGGGGCAAATGGAGCCTGGACACGCTGCCCATCGATCCGACGCCGGCATGGCAATGGAAAGTGAGCCGTGAGAAAAGCGCGGACAGACAATACAAGGTCATCGCGGGCCTGATGCGCCGCAACGACGTCGAATCATTGGTCAATGCGTGCGATCCGGACCGCGAGGGCGAGGCCATCTTCCGAAGGATCGTGGCCTATGCCGGCATAGACAAGCCGATGCGACGCCTGTGGGTCGCGAGCCTGGAGGAGGATGCGATTCGCGACGCCCTCGCGTCCATGAAGGACGAGTCCGACTACCGGGGGCTCGCCGACACGGCGATGATCCGCGCGAAAGCCGACTGGCTGATCGGCATGAACGCGTCACGCGCCTACAGCCTCGTCTACAACGCTCGGTTCACCGTTGGACGTGTGCAGACGCCCACACTCGCCATGATCGTGGACCGCGACCGGCGCATCGCCGGCCATGTGGCCCGACCGTACTGGAAGGTCGTCGCCCCGATGGGCGGATGGAAACTGACCGGCGAACGTTTGGACAAGCGAGAGGACGCGGAGACTCTGCTGCGGATCGTCAACGCGCCCGATTTCAGATTCGGCATCTTTGCTGTCGAACGCAAGCAACGCCACGACGCGCCGCCACGCCTGTACGACCTGACCAATCTCCAGAAGGACATGAGCAGGCTCCACGGTCTGACCGCCGCCTGCACTTTGGCGGCCCTGCAAGCCCTGTACGAGAAACGGCTGACGACATATCCGCGCACCGACTCGCAATACGTCACGACCGCCGACCTGGAAACGCTGCGCGGCCTCACCGAAGGCGACCGGCGCGTCGAAGGCTTCATCGACCCAGACGTGAAGCCGAACCAGCCGCGACTGGAACTGACGGTGAACGACGCGAAGGTCGCGGGCCACACCGCCATCCTTCCCACCATGCAGGCCGACGCCCGTGCGCTCGACGAACTCGGCGAGGACGAACGCCTCGTGCTGACCCGCGTGGTGCGCCGCATGTGGGAGGCCGTGGGCGAAGACTACGTGCACGACACCACGATGGTCATCGCGAACATCGATCCGCATTGGTGCGAAAAGCATCCGGACGAGGGACGCTTTCTGTCCGAGGGCGAGTGCCGTTTCATCAGCCGCTCCGACCAGCCCGTCTCCCTCGGATGGCACGCCATCGAGCGCGCCAAACCGCAGGAGGACCTCGACGACGACAACGACATGGCTGGCAACATCATCCCCGCCAACCTTGCCACCGGGGTTTCAATCGCTCCCATCCCGCATGGCGGGGCGACGCTGTCCGAAGGACAGACGAAACCACCGAAGCCGTTCACCGAGGCGGCTCTGCTCGCCGCGATGGAACACGCGAGCCGCTGGGTGGAGGACAAGGAACTCAAAGCCGCACTGGACGACGACGAATCACATTCGGGCGGCATCGGCACTCCGGCCACCAGGGCCGATGTGATCGAGAAGCTGATCCGCACCGGATACGTGGCACGCAAGGGCAAACAGCTTCGCTCCACCAGGCAGGGACAGTCCCTGATCGACGTGATCGCCCCGCGACTCAAGGACGTGGCGTTGACCGCCGACATGGAGCGGCAGCTCTCGCAGGTCGAACACAACCATGCCGATCCCACACAGGTCGAAATGGAATTCCGCGATCTCGCGGCGGGCATCCCCTCGGACGTACAGAACACTGTGCAGCAGGACCATGTGCAGACGAAGACACGGAACACGGAATCGTTCGGCGACTGCCCACGCTGCGGCAAACCCGTCATCAAATCAGGCAAGGTGTTCCAATGCTCCACCAACCGACGCGAGAAACAGCCCGACGGCACATGGAAGACCATGGAAGGATGCGGCTGGCGCGCCTGGACGACCATCGCCGGCAAGACCGTCACCGACTCCGCCATGCGCAGGCTGCTCGCCGGGCAGAAGATCAGTCTGAAGGGCTTCACCTCAAGGAAGGGCAGCAAGTTCGACGCCACGCTCCTCGTAGACAAGGACAAGGGCATCGTATTCGACTTCGGCAAATAAGAAAGGAAAAAGAAATGACCGAAACACAGCAGATCATGACCGAATTCACCTATGCACCGGGGGAGAAGAACATCGTCGGAGACCGTTTCAGTCCGAGCGTGATCATCTTCTGGCTCAAAACCTCCATCGCCGCGTCCAGCACGCGCGTGCAGTACAAGGCGCCGAACACCCTGTTCGGACTGATCCCGCTCGGGGCCTCCACCAAGACCATCCCGTTGCGCAACATCGCCAGCGTCGACACGAACACGAAATTCAACCTCGGCAGCCTCGTCTGGGGACTGATCTTCCTGTTCGTCGGCTTCGGCATGTTCAACTCCAACGCCCTGGTCGCGATCGTGTGCCTGCTCGTCGCCGTCGCGAACTTCGCGAACGTGATGAGCGCCACCCTGACCTTCCATGATCCATCCGGCGGCGCGAACGCCATCACCGTGAGCATCCTCGAGAAGGACAAGCTCATGAGCCTCGCCCAGGAGATCCAGACCCGCGTGTTCGCGGACGCCGACCAATTGCGTCATGAGGAAAGCATGGACATGGCGCAGAAGCAGTACACGGCCCAGACCAACAGCGTGCTGATCCAGCAGCAAATGCTCGAACGGCAGCGTCAGGCCGACGACAACTCGCAGGCGTCGAACGAGTAAACGGAACACGGGCGCATGCGCGCCGTGTTCCGCGAAACGCCGGATCCGCCCTGCCGAAACCGTGATTATACTAAAGGTATAATCACGGTTCGCGCAGGCGGGCCCGGCGTTTTCTGTATCCGGGACCTGGGCGTCGCCATCATCGGCGCGGGCATCATCGCACTGCTCGTCGTCGTCGCGCTGGCGGTGGGGCTGGTCACACATCCCATCCGCACGCTTGCCCTGGTGCTCCACAAGCTCGCCGCTCTCGCCGCCGGCCTCGCATTGATCCTCGCATTGATCGTCGGCTCCGTCATCATCCGCGCGCTGGCCGAGTGGGTGCTTGAACGACCCACCAGGGCCGAGCGCCGCGCTATGAAACGGGCTGCCGCGCAGATCCCTGGTGGAACGACTATGTAGCGACTGCAATAATGGACTGTGCAACCGGAACATGAAAAGAGGAGCATGATGGCCAATCCCGAGCTATCGCAGCGCATCCGCGCCCTTCCCAGCGAACTGAGCGGCCTTGAGAACGAGCAGGGAACTGCCGAACGTCTGCGGCGGATCGATACATTGAAGGACCAGGCCCACGCTCTGGAGCCGTTGGATGGCGTTGAGGATATGGCGCTGGCGGATTACGATCGCGACTGGCTGGTGCGCTATACCTACAACTCGAACGCAATCGAGGGATCCACACTGACCTTGGAGGACACGTCGCTGGTGCTGGAAGGCGAGTTCGTTCCTTCGGACTCGCCGGCCAGATACGTGTTCGCGGCTCGCGGCGTCGCGGATGGCATGGCCTACGTGCGCAAATACGCCAAGGATGGGCGGAATCTGGACGAGGAACTGGTCCGTCGCGTCCACGAAGTGACCGCGTTGGATCTCCAGCCGTTCGCCCGTGGCACGTTCCGTCCCTACGGTTATCTGGCGAGGATCACCGCGACCCGCGTCAAGACCGCAGACCCGTTGGAGATCCGCGACGACCTGCAATCCCTGATCGACGGGCTGGACGGAAGCGACGTGCACCCGCTGCTCAAGGCCGCCGGTTTTCATGCGATGTTCGAGAACATCCATCCGTTCATGGACGGCAACGGGCGGACCGGCCGCCAGCTGCTCAACTTCATACTGCTCGGGCATGGATACCGTCCCGTGGCCATCAAATATGACGCGGGCCGGGCCTACGCGCGTAGTCTGGAAGCATGGCAGGTGGATGGCGATCCCACATCGTTCTGTTCCATTTTCCTTGACTGCGTGGAGCAGGAGGAACGCGCTTTCATTGATCTCGTCGAGACCCTGCGTCGTGAGCCGGAGGAGGGAAAGAGTCAATCGATTCATAGTGGGACGGATTCTCATAACAAGCTTGTCGAGGCATTGCATGGGGATCTCGTCCAGGGCGAAAGTCACGACGGTAAGAACGGAGTCAGACAGAACGTCCCCTTGCGGAAACTGGAAAATCGAGATCAATCGGAATGACGAATCTGGGGGAGCAACAACTGGACGAAGTCAAGCATGCGGCCACTACAGCGCTCATATGCATATATCTATTGCTTGTTGGACTGGCGGGTTTTCTTCATAAAGTGCCGACGGTCCTTGGCGAATGTGCATGTGCTATCGTGCATGTGTTGTTGTTCCTGCCCTTTTCCCAACCGATTTTCTTCCTCTTATTCTCCCCCAGAAAGGAACCCTTCAGCGACAAGTATCTTCTTCTGGGAAGAATCATAGGGCTTATAAAACAAGTTACATCCCTCATCATGTTTTTTGCCGGGGGATACTTTGGCTGGCTAATTAGTTCTCAGCTCGACGACCTCGGTAAAAAACTCAGTGCTCTTGACAAGACCTATGCGGACAAGGGCATCTCTTTGGATGAGAAGAATGCTGCCGTTAAACAGGCGGCATCCGACATGCAAAGCTTCATTAGCGATCAGGCTAATCTCATCTTCTCATTCATATCGATCATCATTGCCGCCTGGCTCTGTTTGCTTGCAGTTGATCTGATGAGAGGGTATATAGATGGTGATCTGATGAGTACTTTCCGGGGCTTTGATTCCCTCAGCGCCAACGAGTCACTCGCTCCCGAAAACTGCGAATATGGCGGATGCGTCAGACTCATTCCGTCGCGAGCATATTTCTGGTACCGCAAGATAGCGGAGCGTATAGCAGAGATGTCTTTCGTGTGGTTCCTTTTCTATCTCTTATGCTTTTTTCTTCTTGCGTATTCGAAGTTTGATGGGGCGTTGCAGGAGCTTCATGTCCAGTTCGATGAATGGTTTTCAGCGCAGATGAATCGACTGTGCGGATTAGCTCTGTCGTGACAGGTATACGTCGTGCGATTAGAATGAGAAGCCAATTCATCATCGAACCGTCAGCGATGCAGGATTGGGGGAATCAATGAAAAGGACCGTTTTTGTCACGGCGAAAATATGCAATCGTTTTTTCAATCTCATACATACCGGGGAAAAACGATACGAAGTGAGATCCGCGCCTTTCGAGGATGCCCAAGTAATCGTGTATGTAAGCGCCGAGGATGGTTCGTTTCTCGGGATGTACGAAATTGCCGAGACAATGATGTGCGATCGTCACAATGATTCCGAGACTATAAAACTCTCCGGTATTTCGGGGGAAGAGTTCTATGAGCTGTTTCCTCCCATCGACAGGGGAGGAGCTTCAAAGCTATGGATTGCGCGCATAGGCATGCCGATCAATAAGGAACAGTTGTTAAAGGGGCGAAACAATGAATAAGGCGGAGATTATGGATCCGATGCAGGAGGTTCTTTTTTCGTCGTTGGATCTGGAGGATCCGTTCTTCAGAAGCCTTCGTGACTCCTACGATGACTTTGAACGCTGGTTCAAAAGGAAAAGCGATGCAGGAGAGAGAACTCTAGTGGCCAGGGAGCCGCAGGGCGGAAAACTGATTGCCATGCTCTACCTGAAAACAGAGGACGGCATTGAACCGGGGGTGACACCTGAGCTCTCTGGTCCCCGCTTAAAAATCGGTACTTTCAAAGTCGATCTCGACCATCACACTAGTCTCGGCAAAAGGCTGCTGGCCATCGCATTGAGGAGGTTCGCAAAAAGCGGTCTTCCACGCATCTATGTCACGATGCATGACAATGACGGCACGAGGGGCCTCCGAAGACTGCTCAAACAATATGGGTTTAACCATATCGGGATGAAGAGAGGGGAGGAGGTCTGGGAAAAGACAAGACCATCTAGAGAAGAGAACGACCCATACAGGTCTTTCCCGTTTCTCACCTCGACGAATCAAAAGCACTACGTCCTTGCCATCCGTCCCGAATATCATCAACGAATGTTTGTGGAACGGCTCAGAACTGAGAAGAGCATACCGATCGAGGATGAAATCTGCACCAATACGTTGGAGAAGCTCTATCTGTCGGGCGCATTAAATGCGTCGTTTCTCATGCCCGGTGACCGCATCGCCATTTACAGAACCAGCCCTAGGGGAAGTTCTGCAGAGTTCACTTCGGTCATAAGCTCAATTTGCACCGTCACTGAGGTTCGGAACATCCATTCATTCCGAACGAAAGAGGAGTTCTTTTCCTTCATCAAGGGCCGCAGCGTTTTCACCAATGAAGAGTTGGAACAGTTCTGGAATAGAAAAAGATACCCCTATATTATCTGCATGCTTTATAATTTCCCGCTGAAGCGTCACCCTATTCGCAAGACCCTTATTGAGGAGGGGGTCATCAACAGATCGACGAGGCTGGTCTGCGAGCCGATTGATGGCAAACGTTTCGGAAGAATACTTACCTTGGGAGAAGCCGATGAAAGCTATGTTGTCGATTAAGCCCGAATATGTGGATAGGATCCTGTCCGGTGAGAAAACCTACGAGTTCCGTCGACGTATCTTCAAACGGCCAGAAGTGGATACCATTGTGATCTACGCGACGAGCCCTCAGTGCAAAGTCGTGGGCGAGGTGAAAATCGACGGCATCAAAACCGCGGATCCCGAAAGTATCTGGCTCCAGACGGGAAAGGAAGGCGGTATCAGCAAGGAGCGGTTCATGGACTATTTCGATGGTCGTGACGTCGCCTACGCAATCAAGCTTGGGAAGGTGAAACGGTTTGTCCGACCGCGTCCGTTGTCCTACTATGAGCCGCAGGTTCATAGTGCGCCGCAATCATTCGTGTATATCGATTGATGGCCAAGGAAACAACCCGAACTCGGTTATGTGGAACAGGAGGAACGCGCTTTCGTCGATCTGGTCGAGGGACTACGCCGGAAACCGAAGATGCACTGCATCATCCGCAGCAAGACGGATCTGCTGGATAGTTTCGACGATACATTGCAGGAAAACCTCGATCGGCGTGGAAAGAACGACAAAAGCGCCGGAATCGATCAGGAAGGCCCGCGCGTCATATGAGCCATTAGGCCGATATACTCTGGGTATACCAATTCCATGAAGTAGCGAGGAGAACAGGTCATGCCGACTTTGGAATGGATGGGAAAGAACAAGGTGGTCGCCTACCACCGTCAGGTTCCGTACCGTGTTCTCGACCGCGTTCCTGAAAAAAGCGTCCTGGATTCACGTGGATCCGATTGCGGTATATTGTTTTTTTGGTATTTACTGATTTCAGTATTTCCGTATTCCGGTATTGCTTATTTGTCTACATTTTTTTGGTAAACGTAGACTTCGTCATTAACTGGAATGTATCCCTTCAGGATTTTATCCTTACGAATTTCCTTCCCGATTATCTTGGGCGAATAGGCCAGTAGATAATCAAGAGTCGCCTGATACGGTTCGAGTATGAAGATGCATCGGCTCAGCGACTCCAGGTAATGAAGCTGCTTTCTGCATTCCCTCTTATTGAACCAATGGCGCCATCTTATCGAGAACTTCTTTTGCTCACTCTGCGAAGAGTCATAGATAAGCGGAAATGGTTTCAAACCTGGTTCAGCCATTCCGTTGCGAAAATACTTATGCCACTTGCGCGACAATGAGGGGAACCTGATTTTAATCCATGCTCTTTGTGCCCAGGTTGGGGATACGCGTGCCGCCGGAAGCGTTATGAAGCATTCATCGTAGAATATGGAATTCTTATATATGGCTTCCCATATCGGCATACTTCCTTCAGCGTCTTTCATGGTCTGATTGACTCGTTCGGCCCATTTGCGGAACTTCTCATATGCCGAGGAGGCCAACCCGAGGAAGAAACCAAACAGTGCGCTGAAGAAATTCTGGAAAACCGGATTCGATTCACTTGGAATCAAGAAAATGGCAATCAGGCAAATGGCGCTCAGCCCGACGGCAATCGCAGCCGGTCTAATGCGGCGGATCCGTCGTCTATAGAAATCCGGATTCATATTCAGCAACTTGCCCAAGTCGTTAATCAAACATCCCGAAGCGGACTCAGGATACACCTTTATATCGCTGGCTGAATCCGCGGTTTGGTTTCCTCCATCGGTGTCATGTCTATCGAAAGCGTCCATGCCGAATACTGTCTTGTATGAGATGGGATTCTCCTTACCGAGATAAATAAGCGAAACCATCATACATAACTTTCTGATTGACGCTCATTCCGTCCAAAACGATATAAGCAGTCTCAAAGCGCGATCACCATCGGTTCGCGGGTCTTCTCGTTCATCGGTTTCTCCTTGTCTCGGTTTTCCAGTGTTTCCATATCCCGGTTTTTCGGTATGTAGTTCTTTCGGTATTTCGGTTTTTAGGTAAAACGGTTTCCCGGTTTTCACCGGTTCCGGTATCCCGTTCCAGCAGGATCTTCCTGAGCCTTTCCACCTCGTCCCGGAGCTTGCCGATCTGACGCTCCTTCTGGGCGATGACGGTGCGGTGGCGTGCCTGACGTGTCATGCGTGGCATCTGGCGAAAGGATTGCGACTGGAATGAAGGACTTTAGGAGCGGAATCAGGCGCGGCTCCGTCTAAGGGCCGTCGGTTTTGCTAGAATCTAAAGAGAAAAGGAGGTGCAATGTTCGGAACGATATCTGAATCCGAGATGCGCCGCCGCACGGAGAACGTCGGACTGTCGGTGCAGTCCGTGCGGCTGGAAGGCGGTGACGTGACGAGGGCCTTCATACGCGATGCCGGAGAATATGCGCGGGGGAGCATCGGCAGCGCCGAGCTTCTTTCCCGCACCCGTCGCCGTTACGGATTGGAGTGACGATGGCGCGTGTCTTCGATCCCTACCTGATTCCAGGAACGAACGTGCTGCGGAACCTTGTGGGCGCCACGGACAAGGATGCGCTGGCGGCTGCGGAGAACGATCTCTGCTCCGCCCGCGCCGCCATTCTGAGAGAGAATCTCCCACCTGCGGAGGGGACGCTGGAACAGCTTCGCCGTATACACCGGTTCCTCTTCCAGGACGTGTACGACTGGGCGGGGGAGATACGAACCATCGACATGGGCAAGGGCGAGGGGCTTCCCTTCCAACCGTTGGAGCTGTTTAGCATAGGGGTTCGCTACTCCGAGGGGGTGCTTCGCGGTGACGATCTTTTCAAAGGCCTCGGTCATGAAGAATTCGTGAAGCGTCTGAGCGTCAGCTACAACAACTTCAACATCCTTCACCCGTTCCGTGAGGGCAACGGGCGGACGCAACGCATTTTCTGGGAGATCATCGCGCGCGAGGCCGGCTGGCATTTTGATTGGGGACTCATCGACAAAAGGACGAACGATCAAGCCTCGATCGCGGGGATGCAACGAAACGACCTGCGTCCCCTTGAGGATATGTTCAGAAGAATCGTCAAGCCGTTGTCAGAACCGTTGACCATGTCGAATGATCTGGCCCATCTTGGTGAGTATGCGCAACCGGCGAACAAGGCATACGACATGTCTCCCGCACAGAGACAACATGTGTGCGAGCATTACTCCTATCAGCGTGCCATCGTTCCTCCAGGGCAGGAAAAGCCGAAACTCAGGCACAGGTCGAGATGATTTTCGGATAACGCCTCACGTATCTAAGTGTTGCGACGGCAGATGCCGCAACGCTTAGATGCGTGGGCCTGTTCCGTTTGATGCCGGTCTCCACCGGTTTTGGTTTTTCATTATTTCGGTTTTTCGGTTTTGGGTATGCTTATCCGGACTGGCTCCGCCCATCTCCGTCGTCTTCGAGCTCTTCCAGTCTTCTCCGGAGTCCGGCGACGGTCTGCCGCAGCTGGTCGATTTCCTCTTCCTTCTGGGCTATCTGTGCCTTGATGCCGGCCGGATCCCCGGCGGGGAGATATTCGAGCGCCAGTCGTTCGGCGACGTCGCGCCTGTGCCTCGGCACCACGCGTTGGTAGCATCGGACGGCCACGTCGACATCCACATGGCCGAGCTCGTCCATGGTCTCGCGCAGCGTGCCGCCCTGGATCATGAACATCGTCGCGTGCGTCGCGCGCAGGGAGTGGAACGTCACGTCCTCGCGGTTGATTCTTTTCCTCGCGGTGCGGAACTGCCGTTGGATCGTCGTCGGGTTCAGGACCCGTTCCGGGTGCCTGACCGCGTGGAAGAGCATCGTGTCGGGATCCCTGTCGGGACAGAACCTGTCGATATGTTCCCTGATGAGACGGCAGACCGGGGCGGGGATGGGCACGACTCGGTGGCTTTCCGGGGTCTTCGTCTCGTCGAGCCGGTATTCGCCCAGATCGTCCGGACCCTGCGTCACGGAATGCCGCACGTACAGCAGCCTGTGGTCGAGGTCGATGTCCCTGAGTTGCAGTCCGCAGACCTCTCCGATGCGCAGCCCGCCCACCAGCAGCGCGAGATGGATCGATAGACGGTAGTATTCCGGGAAGCCCTCGACCAGCGTGTCGATCTCCTGCCTGGTCATCGGCGCCTGCTCGCGTCTTTTGGACGGTCTCTTCCTCGTGACGAGATTGCATGGATTCGAGGACAATAGCGGCGGACCCCCGTCCGGCTGCCGCTCGGTCGCGGCCCTCATCACGCGCTTGAGCAGCCAGACCGCGTGCTCGAGCGCGGAGGGACGTACCTCGTCGCATGCCTTCGCGTACCATTCGTTGACGAATTCCTCGGTGATGTCGCACATGGGCGTCTCGCCGAACCAGGGGAGCAGTTTGTCCAACGCCGCCTTCTGGATCCGCTTGCTTCTGCCGCTCAGCTCCGACCCGTCCTTCTTCCGCAGGTCGGCGACGAAACGCGTCGCGTATGAGGAGAACAGGACCCTGCCGTGCATCGTCCTCGCCGACGGATGCGTCCACCTGCGGATTCCCTTTTTATGGTCGATGACGAGCGCGTGCTCCTCGTCGAGCCAGCGGTACGCCTCGGTCTGGAATTCCAATCCGAATCGGCGGTAGATTCTTTGCCTGGGATTGACGGGACTCTGGTATCGGGCCTGCCAGGAGACGATCCTTCCGTCCGCGTCTTTGCAGGCGACGACGCATCCCCATTTTCGTCTTTTCCTGTCTCCATTGGCCATCGGTTGTTTTGTCTTTCTCTACTTCTTGAAAAACCATTAGAAGAAAGAGTAATTGCCTACGCCGGTGATTTTGAATAAGGTGCTATCCTTCGGCCGTGGGGATTCTATTTTTCGGGAAAATCGGGATTGTTCAGGGCTCTTGGAGCGGTTTTGACTGGGATTTCAACAATCTTCAGTGATCTGTTTCCTAGTGTCGCATCCCAGAGAAGAAGCATCATGCGCATGTCGCCTTCAGTGGTGCGCATGATAACTGTAGTCATGGTTCCTAGTGTCTCATGGGCTTGAGACCAGGCGGTAGCCCATTGACGCGTTCGGGGCTAAGTTCGACGGTCACATGAAGTATTACTGCGAAGGCGGATTCGGGAATCCACTAGGGTTTGGATGGGGTCGAATGGGTCTCGCAGGAGCTTGGACTATGCGTCACGAGCGGTTCGGGAATTATATGCCCCTCTACCTTTATGCAGACAATCAGCGAAAACCTTCAACGACATTCTCAAATAGCGCAAAACAGACATAGCCAAAATCTGAGCAATCAACGGCGATGATGAAACACGTGACCTTACACTGCACATGCAGTTCCCAACACACCAGACGCTTACGATTATGACCACATCAACTTCGCAGAACACTCACGAAACAGATACCGCAAACAACGCATCATGCACCACCATCAGCACCATTCTCACACTAGCCATACCAACATTCGGGCAACTTATCGCCGAACCAGCATTCGTACTCATCGACACCGCCATCGTCGGACATATTGGCGGGCGGGCGCTCGCAGGTCTGTCGGTCGGGTCAACCATTGTGCTCACTGTTGTGGGGCTATGTGTGTTCCTTGCGTATAGCACCACATCGCAGGTGGGACGTCTTTTGGGCGCCGGCAAGCGGAGAGAAGGCTTGGAAGCAGGCATTGATGGCCTGTGGTTGGCTGGAATCATTGGCGTGGTGGTGTCTGTGGCGCTGTTCGTTATTGCACGCCCGTTGTGCATGGCCATGGGAGCCCAAGGGAGTGTGCTGCATAACGCGGTTGACTATGTTCGCGCAGTGGTGTTCGGTATTCCCGGCATGTTGCTGGTGTATGCGGCCAACGGTATTTTCCGCGGACTGCAGAAGGTTCGCATCACGTTGGTAGCTGCTACGCTGGGTGCGATACTCAATACGTTGCTGGATCTGCTGTTTATTCTCGGATTCGGTTGGGGTGTGTTTGGTTCCGGAGTGGCCACCCTGATTTCGCAATGGTTTATGGCGGTAGTGCTGATTGTTCCTGCTGTGTTGTGGACTCGTGCGGAAGGTGCCCGTTTACGGCCGCGTTTGTCAGGAGTGTTGAACAGTGCTGGCGATGGTGCGGTGTTGTTCTTGCGCACGCTTGCGTTGCGTGCATGCCTGGTGGCGAATGTGGTGCTGGCTACGCATATGGGCGTGGAAGTGTTGGCTGCGTATCAGGTGGTGAATTCCAGTTGGAATTTCGTGTTGAACATGCTTGATGCCATTGGTATTGCCGGTCAGACGTTGGTTGCCGCGCAGATTGGTGCCCGTCAAGAGGAAGAAGCCATGCGTTTGACGAGAATCGCTGGCAGGGCAGGATTATGCGGAGGAACGGTAATCGGTATTGGTTTGATGATTGCCGGATGGTGTGCGTCCCCGCTGTTTTCTCAGTCGATTGAGATCCAGCATTTGCTCACTGTCGGTATGGTGGTTGTTGGCGTGACATTGCCGTTGGCTGGTTGGATGTGGGCTGTTGATGGCATTCTGATTGGGGCAGGGGATTACCGGTATCTTGCATTGACGTGTACGGCGACAGCTGCAATATATGTACCCTGTCTTGCTGCGATTGGTTGGATATGCGATGCGATGCAGGCGTCTTCCGCGCTGCGTATGGCATTGCTGTGGCTTGCGGTGAATCTGTTATTTGTAGGATTGCGTGCCATTTTCAATGGGTCCCGTATCGGAACTTCCACATGGTTGCATATCGCACATTGAAGTCAGCTTGTGATGGCAGTTTGACATGACGTGAGATAGGCGATTCCTGCAAAATAAAAAATCCCGCATGATTCCGGCGAACCGGATCATACGGGATTGTTATATGCGGACGAACTTAGGAATGAGTCCTAAGAACAGGCTCTGGCAATTCAGGAACGCTTGCGCTTGAACACGAACAATGCCCCTGCTGCGACAACCAGAACAGCGACCACCACAACAACGCCGATTACGTTGGAACCGGTGTTGGCAGTGTTTGCCTTCTTGTGTGCGGCAGGCTTCGTATTCTGCTTGTCATCATCCTTCTTCGGTGCGTTCGGAGTGCTGTCCTTGATGGCCACAGTGAAACGCACGCGTGCACCCTGGTTGTAGAACACCACCACAGAACCGGTGCTGCCGGTTTCGCGACCATTGAGGAATGCGCTGCTCAACACGATGGAACCGTCATCGGCCACGGTGTAATCCGTGCCGGCGGTCAGTGACTGGTAGTCGTACTGCACGTCTTCCACGGTATTGCCATTGGGGTTGATGCCAACGGTCAGACCGTTGGCGTTGGCGCTCTTCTTATCGCTATCATACTTGTCGTAGTCGAATGCATCGCCATTCGTCAGCTCAGCATTCTTGATTTCACCATCATTCAGCAGCCACACCTGAGTGCCATGGTACGGGTTTGCGGTGCCAATTGCCAGACCGGAATCGGTGACGGCGAACACGCGTAGACCGTGGTTGTTGTTATCTCCGAAACCGTTACGGCTGATGGTCTGGAAGTTCGTGCCATCGGAGGAGACGATCAGGTCAAAGCCACGAGTCTCATCGTTGGAGTAATGCAGGTAGCTGAGCACGCCCACGAAGTCGATGAAGTTCTCCAGATTCTCTTCGGTAAGCCACTTGTCGAGCTCGTTGGTAATGAATTCCGGCAGATACTGCTTGTTCTTGTTGTACAGGTCGAGCAGCCGCTGCAGGGATGCGAGGAACTGGTAACGATCGTCGAGCGTGTAGGTTTCAGCGGCCTGCGGAGCGACACCGTCAGGGGAGACCACGTCGGTCTGCTTGGAGTTGAGATCAGCGCCCATGTCCTCCAGCAGCTGCTGCATGGTAGCCACGTCAGCGGCCACTTCGTCGGTCTTGCCGGCTTCTTCAACTGCCTGTGCAGCTTGATCGCTCTCAGATGCTTCGCCTTCGTTCAACGGCATGATGTCATCATCGCTCGGCTTGGTGGTTTCCTGAGATTCGGACTCGGAAGGCTTGGAGGCTTCCTGAGAGTCCGTGTCTGTAGTGCCGGAAGTGCCGTTCTGGTCATTCTTCTTCAGAGAGTCGAAGAAGATCTTGATGTATTCGATCTGCTTCTTCCACTCTTCCGGAGTACGCTTCAGAATGTCGCCGTTGGCGAACTGGGTTGCCGGGTATGCAAGATCACTGATGTCGAAGGTGCCGACGTACAGCTTGCCGTTGTAGGACTGCATACGCCACACATACTGGTTCAGGTGACGGCTCTGCTCGTCGCTGTCGCCCAAGCCGGACAGCATGGTATTGCCATCGATGGTGCCTTTGGAATCGCCGAAGTACTTGTTGTTGGCTTCGCCGGCGAGCATTTCGAAGTTTTCGTTGCCGTCTTCGTCAACGTCCATACGCCACAGGTTGACCGGGCTCTCCAGATCCTTGTACAGGTCGGAGAAATCCATCTGCATGGCCTTCTCCAAAGCGTTCATCGGATCGTTGTAGCCGCCGATGTACAGGTGGCCCTTGTATACCACCATGTTGGCTGCGCCGGAACGACTCGCTCCGAAACCCCACTCGTACTTGGCGCCGTCTGCCGGATCGCCGACCAGCGGCTTGAAGGTCCACTTGCCGGTGCTCTCATCCTGCGTGCCACGGAGCAAAGCGAAGGACTGCTTGGTGTTTTTGCCCTTGCCGGTCACCACGGTGACATACAAGTTGCCCTTGAATCCGACCATATCCCATACGCAGCCACCGAACACGTTGTCGGTCACAGCACATGCCGGATAGTTGTACAAGCCCTTATCCTGAGTGGCGATGGTGGTGAAAGAATCCTGACCTGCGGACGGGTTAGAGGAAGCCACGATAGCGGCACCGTTGTCGGTGATCATGCTGGCGATGAGCTGATTGTTGACCACGGTCAAACCACGGATACCAGCAGTGTAGCCCTTCTTCAGACCAGTGGTCATGGCAGCGGAACGATACACGATTTCAGTGGCATCACCACTGTTCGGATCAACTTCCAGCAGGTACGGCTGACCCTTTGCGGCGGCAGCAAAGTACAGCTTGTCATGGAATTCAACGGCTGCACGATAGCCGTTGACCGCATGCTCTCCGCCAATCGCATTGACGATGATCTTCACTTCACCGGTCTTGACGTTGATCTTGAGCAGCAAGCTGTGGTTCTCGCCATTGTCGAGGAACAGCTCGCCGTTGAACGCAACATCCAAAGCGGCCTTGATGCTGGCATACTTGGCGCCCATGGTGTTAGCCATGTATTTCAGCGTGGAACCCATTGCGGAATAGCAGGTGCCCACATACATCCAGTCGCCGTAGCCGGCTGAAGCCCATGAATAGTTCTGACCACGCTCGGGCAAACCCTGCGTGAGATCATCAATGGATTCACCGTTCAAAACGTTTACGATACCGTCATCTTCGCCCAGCCCTGCATTGGGGTGCGAAATCTTGGTGGCCGTATAGCCGGCACCAAGTACGGCGGTATTCGAGGATTCATTAGCATTGGCGCTGCCTACTACCGGCAGCAACATGGCGCAAGTCGCAAGCGTTGCGATTGCAGCATTAATCATTTTATGGTGGTTGACCATATTTTCCCTAATCTCGTATACTCCGAAAAGATATTCCTCGTGTGGCATATCTAACAGAAGAAAATACCAAAAAGGGGTGACCTAAGGTACTATACGGAAAACATCGGGAACAAATCTCACCAAGTAGTGTTGCGCTAACTGGTATTTGCGTGACTTTGCGGATGTGCGCATGCGAAATCAGGCTTTAGAAGCGCGTGCGACAAGCCGCTTCTGCACGTAAAGTCCAATGGACATTGTGCAATGGCGGAATCAGATCGTTAACCGTCAACATGCATAACGAAATCAGCGGCGTAGCCAATGAAACAATGTGAAAATGTTTGACAAGTGCGAAAAAACAGGAATACGAAACCCGCAAATCCCAGAATATCGGACGCAAAAATATCGTATCCAAACGTGTCGAGAGTACTGGGGTGGCCAGTCAATGCAACGACTACATCGGGAATCCCATCGCGCACGATATTCAACAGAAGAAAAGCGATGAGCGTGGTGCAGCCTCGTTTTACAATCTTGCGAGGGTTGGCGTCGGAGAAGACCAGATTCGACCCGAGACTGATCATGAACACGGATGGTCCAAGAATGCACAGATACAGAAACACTTGCCCCACTAGCTGATTTCACCTTGGAAGAAATTACCGTCAAGCACTTCGTAGAGATGCGCCGAGGGAAGACCGAGAGGGGCGGAACGCGCAAGATCGAAGCTGCCGTAGTTATTTTGTCTGCTCTCTCATGATTACGTTATGCTCACTCCAGTGCCCGAACACTCCCTCCATACCCGAAAAGGAGGAACATGCGATCCGCCAAATGGGCTTCCGTCGACAACGAATGCCAGAGAAAGCCCGTATCGCCTACCTTAATCAGCAAGCAGAATCGGCGTGGTTCTACCTTAAAGCCACTGGCGTCATGCTTCGAGTGTGGTGTTTGCGGGCTGTGTTTTCTCTGTGCATATGAAACGTGCCACCAGGCGGTCGGATGACGCTTGCGGAGGGATGTCTTGTGCACAAAAATGTGTCGTACGAGCGCTTAAGCTTGGTTATCCCGCTTACGTATGGTAGATTCCGTGCTTTATCCTGAGACATCTCGCTTATATATGGCAGGTCAGGTTGTCATGACAGCTGTTCTCATACCCCCCTAAGTACGCTTTTCCGAGGTGTATCTGCCATACATAAGCGAGATAGGGATAAAAGGGGGTATCGATGTCCGAGAGAACGCGTCTTCATTATCCAACGGTGTATGTGGTTCATACGGAAGATAAGAACAGGTATAAAAGCGTTCCTGACTATACGGTATACGTGGGGGAGACGAAGGTCGCCGCGGCGCGCGACCACGTCGAGAACGGTCTGACCAAGGCGGAGGTCATGGCCATGCACGGGATCGCGAGCGTCACACCCCTGGAACGCTGGTGTCGCGAGTACCGGGCCGGAGGTCCGGAGGCGCTCGGGCCGAGGCCCAAGGGCAGGCCCAGAGGCTCGAAATCCAAACCGAAGCCCGAACCGACGCTCGAGCAGGAGCTCGCCGAACAGGTCGCCTATCTGAAGGCGAAGGTCGCGTACCTGGAAAAACTCCGGGCCCTGCGGGCGTCCAAGTCACGCGGCGCGAGCGAAGCGCCGTCCGAGCGCCGTGGCGTTGATCGACAAGGTCTTCAAGCGGATACTTGAGTTGGACGGCAACCCGCGTAACAGGGGCGACTATGGCGGCAAGGCGTATATCCGCCATTGCATGGAAGACCACAACGGCCAGGTCCCGTTGTGGGTGCTGGCCAACGATCTTTCTTTCGGCCAGACGGTATGGTTCTTCCAAGTCCAGTCCCCGGCCGTCCGATTGGCGGTCGCCGAAAGTTTCACCGGTTTGTATGCGGACACGCACGACGGGCCGCGGCGCATCACCATCAAGCGGTTGGACAGCATCTTCAACAGACTGGTGTTCTACCGCAACCTGTGCGCGCATGACGAGCGCTGCTATTGTGCCCTGTACGATGGGCGCGCTAACGAGAACGTGTACCAGGCCATCGGTGATCTTGGCTATTTGCTTGACAAGGACGATTACTTGGAATTGTTCGGTCGCTTCTCCGCATTGGTCGCACGGGCGACCTCCGCCATGCCATCGCGGAGACAAGCGATCCTGTCTGCTATGGGCGTGCGCGAACGGGAACTGGCCGACAGGGCGGAAATCATACTGCGCAGCTGACCGTTCCTGCCATTGGGACGGTGGCGTCGCAGGCGGCTTTGGACTATGAGCCAGCTGATCTGGGCTGTCTGCAATAGGCCTGTGGGATTCGGGATGGATTTGGGATGTCATTGGCGGCTGGGACGGTTGTATGGGCCGCGTATCGTTCTGTCTATTGTCCGCCATGGAGACGTGCTGCCGGGCGAATGCTTCTGGGCACCACCCAGGCGGAACATCATGAAACCACAGGGGGTATTGCACTTTTCCGTGCCGGTCGGCGAAGACGCTGAGCGCCGGCAGGGTGGTGGAACGTTCCCGGATTATTTTCGGGTGTCTGGAGGTGCCTCGTGGAAAACGAGGGTGATAGTCAGGTTTCCCAAAAAATGAAAACCTTGGAACAAAGCCAAAAACGACCACACGCGATTATCGTCAGAGGTGCGCATGATAGCTATAGTCATGATTTTCATGCTTATGCCCCTGTGAGGCCTGCTCGGTCGTGAGGACTATTCTCGGAGAGACGTGATGTCCGGGGTGGTTATTTCCAGTTAAACGTGTAGCTCTGGTCCGATTGTTCCTCGCCGTGGGTGGTGACGGTCGGGATGTTGCCGTGCCAGGTTACGGTGAAGTTGTCCGAGTCCAATGATTTGCCGTCGTTGTGCAGGTCCGTCTTGATTTCTGTGACGTTCTCGGCTCCGATGACGTTGGAATCGGTGTCCCAGGAGACTTTGATCGTGATGGTGCTTGGGCCGAAGAACATGGGCGAGCCTAGTTCGCCGATGGCCACTTCGCAGGTGCCGTCAGAGGATGTCGTGTTCACGATGCTGTGGGGCATGTCTATTTGCGTCCATATGAGGGTACAGCCGCCGGCCCAGACCAGTGCGAGTACAAGGACGATATGCTCGATAATGCGCGCCGCTTTATGCTGTTTTGGTAGTGTTCCTGTCATCAATGCCCCTGCAATCGTGCCGCGCCTCTTTTGTCTTTGAAGTAGTTTATCGATGTTCTGGATGGTTCGAGGTTATACGGTGTTGTGAGATTACCATACCTGACATGGCAGTGGGATTGTTCCTTCTTGTCTAGGCGCCACTAAACAAGATATCGCCAAACGGCTCGGACCGAGCGAGACCACTGTGCGCCCCTGCATATCCGAGTTTTTCACGGCGCTCGGGTACACGAACCGTGGCGAGCTGACCATCACCGCCATTAAAGCCGGATACTGATTGGTTTCTGACTTGAATTTCGGTGCATGGTAGAGTGCCCTTGCCGTGAATCCCATCATCTCCCATCGAGTCGGGGAAATGCGGAGTAAAAACAGGTTATATCATAGATTGAGTTGTTGAACTCAACAAGTAAGCGCACCACGTAGCAGTGTCTTCGCATACAAGAATCGGATCCGAACGCAATTATTCAGACCCGATTCTTGCATATAGGAGCATGAAAGCATCGGTTTAGCGCTCGTGATGGTCGATGTGGTCGGACGCCACGTCGCCGATGGTCTGCACGATCTGTACGAGGATGACGCACAGAATCACGGCCACGGTCATCACGTCGTACTGGTAACGCTGGTAGCCGTAGCGGATGGCGATATCGCCCAAACCGCCTGCGCCGACGGTGCCGGCCATGGCGGAGAAGCCGAACAGGGTGATGAACGTCAGTGCTGCGCCGCGCACCAGCGACGGCAGGCTTTCGAACAGCAGCACTTTGAACACGATCTGCAGATTGCTGGCACCGAAGCTTTGCGCGGCCTCCACCAGACTTCCGTCCACTTCGGCGAGCGACTGCTCCACCACGCGTGCCACGAACGGCGCCGCGGTGATGACCAGCGGCACGATGGCTCCCGGCACGCCGAGCGAAGTGCCGACAATCAGTCGGGTCAACGGGATGATGGCCACCAGAAGAATGATGAATGGTACGGAACGCACGATGTTCACGATCCAGCCGAGCACGGTGTTGAGTGTCGCATTCGGGCGGATGCCCTTCTTTGCTGAGGTGATGAGCAGTACGCCCACAGGTAGGCCGATCACATACGCGAGTAGCGTCGCTACCGCGGTCATGATGATCGTGTCACGTACTCCCTCGACCAGCAGTTCGCCATAATCGGCGATGAATTGCGAGATAATCTGTCCCATTTCACTTCACCTCTTCCTTGGTCGGCGAGTCCGTCTGCTCATCGGACGAAGCGGAATCATGCTTATGGCGATGGTTCTCCACTTTCGCATCGGTGATCAGTGTTTTCAGAATGTCGCTTTGCGGATTGGAGAACAATTCCTCCGTATCGCCCATCTCCACGATGCGTCCGCCATCAATCATGGCCACACGGTCGCAGATGTTGCGTGCCACGGACAACGAATGCGTGATGATGACCAGCGTCACGTTGAGCTCGCGGTTGATGCGGCGCAGCAGGTCAAGGATCTGCGCAGTCGTGGTGGAGTCGAGTGCGCTGGTGGCCTCGTCGCACAGCATGATGGACGGATTGTTGGCCAACGCGCGTGCGATGGCCACGCGCTGCTGTTGGCCGCCGGACAGCTGGCTCGGATAACGGTCGGCCAGATCGGCCAATCCAACCAGGTCAAGCAGATAGCGGGCACGCTCCTCGCGCTTGTTTTTCGGCGTATGGTTGAGCTCCAGTGGGAACGTGACGTTGCGCAGCACGGTGCGCTGCTGGAACAGGCTGAAATTCTGGAAGATCATGCCGATTCCGGCACGCACGTCCGCCAGCTCCTTGCCTTTCGCATCGGTGATGTCCTCACCATCGACGCGCACTTTGCCGGAAGTGGGACGTTCCAACAGATTGATGCAGCGCACCAACGTGGACTTGCCCGCGCCGGAGGAGCCGAGGATGCCGAAGACTTCACCCGAATCGATGGTCAGGTTGATGTCGTGCAGCACCTCATGCGCCTCGGCGCCACTGCCATAGCTTTTGTGCAGATGGTCGATCTGAATCGTCATAATGTCCTGTTCCTATTGATGTTCCATAATAAGAATGCCGCAGGGTAGTATACCTGCGGCATTGAATTCTTGCAGCCGAAGCGGGTCTTAGAAGACCGGCACCACAGCGCCCTTGTAGTTCTTGTTGATGTAGTCGCGCACCTCGTCGGACTTCAAAGCCTTCTTGAGCTCCTTGGTCTTGGCGGTGTTCTCGTTGCCTTCCTTCACCACGAGGATGTTCTGGTAGGTTTTCGCGGCCAGGCCGTCGGCCTTTTCGGTGACCAGTGTGTCCTTGGTCGGGTCGAAGCCGGCTTGAATGGCGTAGTTTCCGTTCAGTGCCGCGATGTCGACATCCTTGATGACGGTCGGAACCACGGCGGCCTCAAGCTCCTTGAACTTCAGGTTCTTCGGATTGGAGGTGACGTCCTTCGGAGTGGCGTTGATGTCCTTCGGATTCTTCAGCTTGATCAGACCGGCATCCTGCAGCAGCAGAAGCGCACGGGCCTCGTTGGTGGCGTCGTTCGGCACGGCCACGGTGGTGCCATCCTGCAGATTCTGCAAATCCTTGGTCTTGCCAGGGTATAGGCCGAATGGCTCGAAGTGGATACCCTCCACGGACACCAGATGCGTGCCCTTCTCCTTGTTGAAGTTGTCGAGGTACGGCTTGTGCTGGAAGTAGTTGGCGTCCACTTCACCATCCTCGGTGGCGGTGTTCGGCTGAACGTAATCGGTGAACTCCTTGACTTCGAGCTTATAACCATCTTTTTCGACGAGCGACTTGACGGCCTTGTTTAGGATTTCCGCGTGCGGGGTCGGGGAGGCCGCCACGGTGATGGTCTTGTCATCCTCCTTGGAGGCGGAGCCATTGGAGCCAGAGTCGCCGCAGCCGGCCAGACCGAAGGTCGCGAGCGTGGTGACGGCGAGCAGCGCGCCGAGAAGCTTCTTGTTACGCATGGTTGAGTTCCTCTCTCAATTCGTTATACGGGCCGCCCGTTTGCCACGCGGCGGACCCAACGATTGACCAATATAGAGGAACCATCGACGGCAACACGGCGTTCACTTATTGAAAATACTTATAAAGGGCATGAAAAACGCAGAAATTCGCGAAAACCGTCTTATAAAATCGCAAGAAAACTCTTAAAAACCTTTTCTACAGAATTTCAAAATGATGCAACGCATTCGAGATTCCGGCATCGTCGACACTGTCGGTGACGTAATCGGCTACGGTCTTCGGTTCGTCAGTGGCGTTGCCCATAGCCACGCCTATGCCGGCGAAACGTAGCATATCCACGTCGTTGCCGCCATCGCCGAACGCGATCGCATTGTCCCTCGACCAACCAAAATGCTCAAGCACGACCTGCATGCCGACCGCCTTGCCGCCATCCGCAGGAATCAGGTCGGTGAAGTCGGGATGCCACCGCACACCGCGCACGTTGCCGCACATGCCGGCGATTTCCGCTTCCGTTGCCTTATCCACATATGGGCTGATCTGGAATGTGCGATGGTTTCCTATACGTTGCCGCGGATTGCATATGTCGATTTTCGGCGCGGTTTTGCCAAGGCTGTTCCACGTACGTTCCAAAGCGGCGTTGATGCGATTGAAATACCCGTAGTTGCTTTCCGCGTAATTGGCGACGACATCGGTATGCGATTGCAGCCAGTCGGTGATGATCTCCACATCGTGCAGGTCGATTGGATGACGGTAATCGAGGCCGTCGCGTGTTGTGCAGAACTGGCCGTTAAGGCCAACAATGCCATCAAATTCGACGGGAATGGTGTCAAGCACCACACCCATATAGGAGGGTGCGCGCCCCGAGCAGATGAACACCTTCACATCTTTTTTCTGCAACGCATGCAATGCGTCGATGGTGGATCGCGGCACCACATGCGTGACGAAACTCGTCAAAGTGCCGTCGATATCGAAAAACGCAGCCTTGATGTCCGATGACATGCCGATCTCCCCGTGAATCCGTTCAAAACATCATCCAGCTTACGGGGAAACTCTGCGGAAAACGCCATTGTCGGCACGAAAAACGAACACGAAAATAGGAAAAACGTCCGGTTGCGCCTACAATCGTCAACCATGAGCGAACATATTGAGATCACGCCGGAGATCATCGAGATCCGTCATTATCTGCACGCACATCCCGAGCGCAGTTTCAAGGAATACGAGACAAGTGCCTATATCGAGAAACTGCTACGCGCGCACGACATCGAAGTGCTCAACAACCCGCTTGAAACCGGCGTGGTCGGCCTGATCCGCGGCGAGCAACCAGGCCCACGCATCGCATTGCGCGCCGATATCGACGGTCTGCCCATCCAAGAGGATACTGGCCTGCCGTTCTCGTCCGTCAACGACGGTGTGATGCACGGTTGCGGCCACGACCTGCACATGTCTTACATGCTCGGAGCCGCATTCTGGCTCGCAAAACGCCGCAAGCGCATCAAAGGCTCCATCAAACTGCTGTTCCAGCCTGCCGAGGAGCTCGGTCTCGGCGCGAAAGCCATGGTCGATGCGGGGTTGCTCGCCGACGTATCCGCCGCCATCGGCGCCCACAACAATCCGAATTACGCGCCCGGACAGATCGCCGTAGGCCCCGACCCGATGATGGCCGGCTGCGTGAAATTCCACGTCACTCTGCATGCCGCCGGCTCACATGCCGGATATCCACACAAGGGCACTGGTCCTATCGAGGCGCTCGCCACAATGATTCTTGCCTTGCAGACCATCGTCAGCCGCAATGTCTCACCATTCCATCCGCTCGTGCTGTCCATCACCGAACTGCACGGCGGCCACGTGTGGAATGTCGTGCCGGACAAGGCCAGCTTCCAAGGAACCGTACGCTACTTCCATAAGTCCGACGGCGAACTGGTCGAGAAACGCTTCAAGCAGCAGGTCCAATCCATCGCCGCGGGCTACGGCATTACCACAGACATCGACTGGGATGACTTTCAGAATCCGCTCGTCTCCGACATGGAACTATCCAAAATCGTCGCTGACAACGTGCGCGACTATGCGCAGCTCGAGCCAATCCATCCTTCGATGGCGGGGGAGGATTTCTGCGATTTCATGCCCGTCACCATGCCGGTGTTCGCCTTCATCGGTTCCAATGGCGAGAAAGGCTGCCCCGATTGGCATAGCCCGCATTTCGTCGGTCTGGATGAATCACTGCAGGCCGGCGTGGAATTCTACGCCAACGCGGCGCTGACGGTGCTCAACGAACTTTCGTGACACGCGTGCGGTCCGCTTTCAATTCGCGATCGTAAGAAAATAAAACGTTCAACAAATCAACGGTAGGTTAGGCAGCTATGACAGACATTCGCTTCGCACTCGCTCAAATCGATACTTGTGTGGGAGATCTTGACTCCAACGCAGACAAGGTCATGCGTTATGCGCACCTTGCAGCCAACAACAATGCGCAAGTCGTGGTTTTTCCTGAAATGACGCTTACTGGCTATCCGATTGAAGACCTCGCCCTGCGGGCCACCTTCCGCAAAGCCGCGTGGAACAAAGCCAACTGGCTTGCTACTGAACTGGCTGCCGATGGGCTTGGCGACCTGTTTGTGGTGGTTGGTACGGTCGGCACGGATCGTGAAACGTCTAAGCCGCGTAATCGACTTGTTGTATTGCATGACGGCGTGGTTTGGGCCGGCTATGACAAGCACTTCCTGCCCAATTATGGCGTGTTTGACGAATTCCGCATTTTCAGTCCTGGCAATAAGTCCATGGTGCTTGATGTGGATGGCGCACGTATTGGTGTGGCTATTTGCGAGGATATCTGGCAGGATGGCGGTCCTGTGGCAGAACTTGCCGAGCAGCATATTGATTTGCTGCTTACCATGAACGGTTCTCCGTATGAGGAGGGTAAGACTGATACTCGACTCGATCTTGCGGTACGCCGTGCGGCTGAAGTGAACGCGCCGATGGTCTACCTCAATCAGGTGGGTGGTCAGGATGATCTGGTGTTTGATGGCGGCAGTTTTGTGGTTGACGCTGACGGTACACTGCTGGAACGTTCTCCGATGTTCATGGAGGATTTGAGCTTCTTTGATTTGGATACTGCCTCCGAACATCAGCAGGTTGGTGTTATAGCGGCCAAGCCTGATCCGGATGAGGAAGTGTATACCGCCTGCGTGCTTGGCTTGAAGGATTATATGGCCAAGAACCATTTCAAGGGCGTGTGCCTTGGCCTTTCCGGCGGCATCGACTCCGCATTGGTGGCGGCCATGGCCGCGGACGCCGTGGGAGGAGCTAACGTGTATGGCATTTCCATGCCGAGCATGTACTCGTCTGACGGTTCGAAGGATGATGCCGCCGATCTGGCGAAGAATATTGGAGCGCACTACGACATTCAGCCCATCGAACCGCTGTTCGTCTCCTTCCAGAAGCAGCTCGATCTTGAAGGTGTGGCCGCTGAGAACCTGCAGGCGCGTATTCGCGGTGTGATTGTCATGGCATATTCGAATTCCAAGGGGCTTCTGGCTGTCGCCACGGGCAACAAGTCGGAGCTTGCCTGCGGTTATTCCACGATTTATGGCGATGCGGTCGGCGGATACGCTCCGATCAAGGATCTGCTCAAGACCCGTGTGTGGGAGATCTCCCGCTGGCGCAACAAGGCTGCCGCCGAAGGCATGGGCATTGGCGGACTGCATATCGTGGGCAACGAGCAGGGGTCTGCGGGGACGCCGTTGCCGGACGGCGTGATGATTCCCGTCAATTCGATTGAAAAGGCTCCATCCGCCGAACTTCGCCCGGGGCAGAAAGACTCCGATTCGCTGCCGGAATATGAGCTGCTCGATCAGGTGTTGGCAATGTACATTGAACATGCGCATGGTCGTGAGGATCTTCTGGCCGACGGCTTCGATGAGACCACCGTCGACACGGTCATGCGACTGGTCGATCGCGCCGAATGGAAGCGCCGTCAATACCCGCTTGGGCCAAAGGTGACGGCATTGGCGTTCGGTCGTGACCGCCGCTTGCCGATTACCAACGCGTTCCGCGAATAGAACAGCGACGAACTATTGTTTCGTTACACGCTTCGTAAGGAGTGATATGGAAAAGCAATGGTATTTCAATACGGTCACCGAACAGCCTGAACTGGGTATGATCTCACCGGCGAGCCATCGTATGGGACCATACAAAACTAGGGAAGACGCGCTCGATGCATGGAAGATCGTGCAGGAACGCAACATCAAATGGGAAGAACAGGATCGCGAATGGAAACGCTGGTCTTCCGATGAAAAGTAGTTGATGCGATATAAGAAATCGCGGTGTCTGGATTACGGCACCGCGATTTTTTATACTTCGCAAGTGTGACATATGTCACTTTTATTTCCTCTCAAACTCAGGTTCTATACAGGTTTATGCAGCTAGAATCGATAACTAGCGACGACGTAACGATGCGTCGCCAAACCAACACCCAGAAGGAGTGGAAATGGCAGCAGTTGATGCGACGGCAGTCTCCCCGGAAGAGCTTCAGGCTAAGGCTTGGGAAGGCTTCGCTGAGGGCAACTGGCAGAAGGACATTGATGTCCGTGACTTTATTCAGAAGAACTATACGCCTTATGAGGGCGACGAGTCCTTCCTGGCTGACGCCACCGAGAAGACCAAGCACCTGTGGCAGTACCTCGATGACAACTATCTGGCAGTAGAGCGCAAGCAGCGCGTCTACGACGTCGACACCCACACACCGGCTGGCATCGACGCATTCGGCGCCGGTTACATCGACTCTCCGGAAGTCGACAATGTGGTTGTCGGTCTGCAGACCGACGTTCCTTGCAAGCGTGCCATGATGCCGAACGGCGGTTGGCGTATGGTCGAGCAGGCCATCAAGGAAGCCGGCAAGGAGCCGGATCCGGAAATCAAGAAGATTTTCACCAAGTACCGCAAGACCCACAATGACGGCGTCTTCGGCGTGTACACCAAGCAGATCAAGGTTGCCCGCCACAACAAGATCCTCACCGGCCTGCCGGATGCCTACGGCCGTGGCCGCATCATCGGCGATTACCGTCGTGTGGCACTGTATGGTGTGAACACCCTGATCAAGTTCAAGCAGCGTGACAAGGACTCCGTGCCGTACCGCAACGACTTCACCGAGCCGGAGATCGAGCACTGGATTCGCTTCCGCGAGGAGCATGACGAGCAGATCAAGGCCCTGAAGCAGCTGATCAACCTCGGCAACGAATATGGTCTTGACCTGTCCCGTCCGGCACAGACCGCTCAGGAAGCAGTGCAGTGGACCTACATGGGCTACCTCGCTTCCGTCAAGAGCCAGGATGGCGCCGCAATGTCGTTCGGCCGCGTCTCCACCTTCTTCGACGTGTACTTCGAGCGTGACCTGAAGTCCGGTAAGATCACCGAGACCGACGCACAGGAGATCATCGACAACTTGGTCATGAAGTTGCGTATCGTGCGCTTCCTGCGTACCAAGGATTACGACGCGATCTTCTCCGGCGATCCGTACTGGGCGACTTGGTCCGACGCAGGCTTCGGCGATGATGGCCGTACGCTGGTCACCAAGACCTCCTTCCGTCTGCTCGACACCCTGACCCTCGAGCACCTTGGACCTGGCCCGGAGCCGAACATCACCATCTTCTGGGATCCGAAGCTGCCGGAAGCCTACAAGCGCTTCTGCGCCAAGATCTCCATCGACACCTCGGCAATCCAGTACGAGTCCGACAAGGAAATCCGCTCCCACTGGGGCGATGACGCCGCCATCGCATGCTGCGTCTCCCCGATGCGCGTGGGCAAGCAGATGCAGTTCTTCGCAGCCCGTGTGAACTCCGCCAAGGCTCTGCTGTACGCCATCAACGGCGGCCGCGACGAGATGACGGGCATGCAGGTCATCGACAAGGGCGTTATCGAGCCGGTTCAGCCGGAAGCCGACGGCTCCTTGGATTACGAGAAGGTCAAGGCCAACTATGAGAAGGCTCTCGAATGGCTGTCCGAGACCTACGTGATGGCTCTGAACATCATCCATTACATGCACGATAAGTATGCATACGAGTCCATCGAGATGGCTCTGCACGACAAGGAAGTGTACCGTACCCTCGGTTGCGGTATGTCCGGTCTGTCCATCGCAGCCGACTCCCTGTCCGCATGCAAGTACGCCAAGGTCTACCCGATCTACAACAAGGACGCCAAGACCACTCCGGGCCATGAGGACGAGTACGTCGAAGGCGCCGATGACGATCTGATCGTCGGCTACCGCACCGAGGGTGAGTTCCCGCTGTACGGCAACGATGATGATCGCGCCGACGAGATCGCCAAGTGGGTTGTCTCCACCGTCATGGGCCAGGTCAAGCGCCTGCCGGTGTATCGCGGAGCGGTCCCGACCCAGTCCATCCTGACCATCACCTCCAACGTGGAATACGGCAAGGCCACCGGCGCCTTCCCGTCCGGCCACAAGAAGGGCACCCCGTATGCTCCGGGCGCAAACCCGGAGAACGGCATGGACTCCCATGGCATGCTGCCTTCCATGTTCTCCGTCGGCAAGATCGACTACAACGACGCTCTTGACGGCATCTCGCTGACCAACACCATCACCCCTGATGGCTTGGGCCGCGACGAGGATGAGCGCATCGGCAACCTCGTGGGCATTCTGGACGCCGGCAACGGCCACGGTCTGTACCACGCCAACATCAACGTGCTGCGCAAGGAACAGCTCGAGGATGCCGTCGAGCATCCGGAAAAGTACCCGCACCTGACCGTGCGCGTCTCCGGCTACGCGGTGAACTTCGTCAAGCTCACCAAGGAGCAGCAGCTCGACGT
>OGYG01000103.1_pt1 | contig 98604 bp, 109 predicted proteins | sample 1576481 | NCBI WGS metagenome assembly OGYG01 (sample SAMEA3541497, study PRJEB24748) | human gut metagenome | biome: human gut; feature: human-associated habitat; material: faeces | place: China | collected 2012 | reverse complement strand
AAATGCTTGAAAGTGTAGTATTTATAAGGAAAATCAAAAATCAGATATAAAATTTAACTTTAAACCCATACTTTCAAAAGAGTAAAAAAGGGAACTTTATGCATTTTTTAGTAACATATTTGTCACTATTTTTATAATAAAAATCTAAGATATATAATCATATTCACCTTAATTTTTTTTATTAACACATATCATATGTAAATAAGTATCTTTATTAGTACTATACGCAAAAATATCACTATTTTTATTTTCTATTTCGATATCAAATCCCGTATTTCACCCACCCTTATTCAATATATTATTGCTTCTATAATGGACATTGTATTCTACAAAATGTCTGAAATATCAATATATTGATCACAATACATTTCGCAATCACTATCCGAAATGGAATTGCTACCACACATCAATTTATAATCAATTTGCCTTACAGCTTCGACTGTTTTTTCATCTTTAAACATCAAATAGCAAATATCCATGCCTCGAATACAATCATTTTGTTTAATTGGTCTTTCATAGGTTGTAATCTCCCAAACTATAGCATCTTCAAGCATTTCAAATCCACTTAACTTATACCCATACGTTAAATCTCTTTCGATTATTTCATAAGGCGCTTGCCAATCTTTACTCGCATCACATTCTATTTTTCTAATACTATTGTGACTTTGCAAATACATTTCAAGAGAATTATATGCATCTAGCAGACCTTGTTTTTCCAATGCTCTTTTTCTTTCTCTCTTTTGTTCTACAGTGTACTCATAACAATGTTTAGTCCATTCAGCTTTATTTACAACACGTTGCATTCTGACATCATAAACAATACTTTCTGAATTTTCATTATTAAAATTATTTAAAGATATATAATCCTCTGTAATATGACAATTTTTGCCTTTTATATCATCTGGTTCAAATGCAGATAATGCTTTATAAAAAGAATCATCTACGAGCGGTCTGTTGCAATTATAATTTCCTGACGGAATATAACTATTTTGTACAATATGATTTATCGGAATTGGAATTTGTATGCCCTTTTTATTACACTCAAATATCGTAATATCTGTTGGCTCGATGTGAATTTGAGTTTTTATATCATTTAGAAGATTTACATACAAATGATTAAAGTTTTTATTTATTCTAATTATATTTACAACATTTTCTCTCCTTGTAATATGATCAATCCATCCACCTAATTTAACAAAAGTATCGTAATCATAACAATATTCAGGCATATTTCTTATTTCTTCATACCCGTCATCAACTACGGTAACATGACGAATTAGAATGACCACATTCTTATTATCAAAACCAAAGGAATAATCCCATCTCGTTTTAGAGTCTAATGCTTTCTGTTTTGTATCATATGAAATATGTTCTGGAATATGTATAACAAAAGTATCGTTTTCATTATAATCCTCATTTTGTGGATATATGTTTGCCTTGATAAAAGCTCTATATTTTGTCATTATTCTCCTTTCACTTAATAAAATAGAAATGTTTTCATGACATCAATAAACTCAGCATGTTTGTCAGCACTTTTCTTAGTATAAAATAATGCTGAATGAATATCAGTACTGCGGTCATTAAATGCAGGGAAAAGAAATGCTGATTCAGGAGAACCCACTACCCAGTCCCTTGTACGTGATGCAATAATGTTTTCCTTTTCCTTATATCCAAGTGCCGGTTTAGATAAATCAACCGGGCATACAGAACAAATAATATACTTATATACTTCCTCTGATTCACCAAGTTTCTGATTATCAGATGTTTTTGTCATAACATCATAGTTATCAATAAACAAAAGTATTAAATAATTTCCTACATGGTAATACACATCAATAATATGTTCATAAAAAGAGGTAAGCATATCATCATTTTTCAGATCACTGTCTCTGATTGCCATAAGGATCTGCTGATTACCGCCATGCTTTTCAGATTCAGTTGAAAATTCGATATCAAAAAGATTATTACCAAATTTACCACCAAGTGATTTTTTCAAAATATCGAGATATATAAACAAATCCTCATCCGGCAGATTAAGGAAGTTTTTGTTAAAGGTAGATACAATATTCTTATCTGCATCTACATAGCAGCCACAAACCCTTGACACAGTAGTCACATCCTTTTTAAATCTTTTTCTTAACTCAAATATTCCTCTTTTATCCATTTACTTCAACGTCCTTTCCTTCTGTGAATATTTTCAGCCAATTCTGACTGTTCCTGTGTGGGATCTATCCCCTGCCGCATAAACAGACTTACATCATTATATAATTTTTCGTACTGTTCAAATGGGAAAGGACCTTCATCCAAATGTGACCAGTCCTGATCCTCTACCCACTTTTCGTATTTACTATCCGTAAAATGCATATATTTAAAAGTATTTTCAGCCAGAAATGGCATCTGTTCCTCTAAAATTGGTTTAATCTCATTTTGTAACCATTCTTTATTGCAAAGAATACCTCTATGCTTATAAATCAAATAAGCTGCCACATAAATAGCATGATCTTCATCCTTAAAAATAGTCTGCCTATCTGCACCGATATAATCTCTAACATATTTATCATATACAATATCCTGCTTGAGATGATCTTCTATCCCTTTGTACATTACAGGTTTATTCAAATTTAATAACTGATTAATCTCACGATATTTTTCAATATGAGTCTTTTGACCAAGAACTCCTTTTTCAATATCATTTGATAAATGACATAAAAAATCCTTACTTTTCCACTCTTCCATAAATGCCTTATCTACACCCATATAATTCGGAAAACGCATCCAGGATATATCTCCGGTCTTAGGATTTTCTTCAAAATGACTAAGTTCCCTTTCTCCGGTAAACGCTCGGATTGCATCAGGAAAGACCACCGCTGCAATATACTCACGTTCACACGTATCATAACCGTTCAACATAGATGTCATTATATGCTGCATACTTAACATATCTCCACACCATCCTCTCTAGCTCTAACGACCTTTCCTTTTGGGTGTACTGTTTGATTCACTAATATTCAAATCAGCTTTTTTCTCGTTCAAATATTTCTCAACCTGTGGCAGATATTCCGCAAGAGTCCCTGTCTGATCAGCAGTAATAGGATTAATGTCAACCTTAACACCGCCAAATTCATAAGGACCATTATTTTCAACATCATTTAGTATATTAAATAAATCATCTTCTCTTACATCACCAATATACTCAACAACAACATCAATATCAGATGACTCATTTTCCAATCCTCTGCAACGGCTGCCGGAAATTACTGCATCCACAATTATTGCATCCATCTTGCACTCTTTTATTTTAGATGAAACATAATTCCAAACATCTGCTTCTATATCAGATGCATCCCATCCATCAATATCATTGAACATTTCGCCTGTTTTATCTTTAAAATCTTTAACTACATGTAAATTATTCATATGTGCCTGTTCCACAAGATCCACTTTTTCCGTAAAATCATCATAATCAATAGGCTTAAGTTCTCTTGTCTCTGGCAAATAATCATCACTTACATTCTTAAATGCTGAATATATAGATATATCAGGATTATCATACACACCACCATCAATCACAGAATAGTCAGAATCATAAACTGAAAAATCATACCCATCATCACATCTATGAATACCGACAAACATATTGCCATCATCTATAGAATATGCCAATTCATCTGGTTCAACAAATGTAAAATACGGATTGTTCTGGTTCCACTCTACAAAAGATACGTCCTCGACAATTCTTTTCTGCGACTCAGATGGTTTATATTTATCGAGATTTCCTTTTTCATATACCTTATCAAAGTTATCCATATAAAAGGCTATATCATCACAACCTGTATTCTCTAAATGAGTTTTAAAACGATTTCTTGTAAAATCCTTTATTTCGTCAGGCTTCATTTTTCTATGTACTCTAACTTTACTGACTTCAAGCTCAATACATATATCCCTGATATTCGACTTAAATGATTCATCATTAAGTACATTATCATTGTATGTAAAATCCAAAGATAACACGTTATCACTATGTTCTGCATATACAAGATCAAATTCAGAACCATTTACATTCATTCCAAATGCAGCTATTGACTGTTTCGGAGCATCTGTACCATATCTGTAATCAGCATATTTTAATACTGCATCTGAAAGATTATCAAATCTTTCTAATTCCGCTCTGTTTAAACTGTTATTTGCCCATGAATCAATATCAGATATAACATAATATGATATTCTCTCTTTTGCCTTATCTCCGTAAGCAAAATCAGGAACATCAGTAAAGCCAAAGCTATCAACAAAATGGCTTGTAACATTACCGCCTTTACTAATCACTACAACATCACTTACAGACATACTGTGTCCTTTAAAATCAGCAGGCTTGTCCAGATTAAAGAGCGTATACAGGCTCTCAAGAGCCATATTCTCTTTTAATTGTGCTGCATAAACCAGATTATAATTTTCCCTTGTAATATCAATATTATGCCTTACATGCCAGTCCGAATTTTGAAAAATAAATTTACTGGTTTCTTCGTTCTCTTTCAGTTGATATATTCCATACATATCTTCTGAACCTGCCAAAAGTTTCTTTTCTCGATCTAATAATGTTTTATACTCCATAGCAACAATTCCTTTCCGATACTTAATTATTTACTATTAAAAGAATAAAATAATCAAACTGCATATTGTTTGTAAAAAAGTAACTATTATCAAATTTATATCCCATTTTAGGCACAAAAATAGCATACAAAACTGTGTGCTATTATATTTGGTTTGTTACTAAATTGTAAATCTGTCCAAACTATCTACAAGCTCATCAGATACCTTATTCATTTCATTGCAGTTATCATTTACAGAAGTCATGAGAGCTGCAAGTTCTTCTGATGATGCAGTTACTTCCTGTGTGGCTGCGGCTGTGTTTTCAGCACTCTTTTCTACGGAATTTATCTGTACAGATACTTCATTCATATATCCATTAAGCTGTTCTGTAAGGCTCTTTACCTTTGATAAATTATCTTTTGTAGCATCTATGCCTGTGGAAAGTACTTCAAACGATTTAATCACGCTATTCGTCTTATCAGAATTTGAATTATTCGTATTTACCACAAGCTCTATACAGCTTGAACATTCTGTAAAACTCTTTGTAATATCCTCAATGATAAGCTTGATGTTGTTAAGCTCATCAGAAGTATTTTCCGCAAGATTTTTAATGTTTTCTGCTACAACAGAAAATCCTCTGCCGGATTCTCCTGCTCTGGCTGCTTCAATAGATGCATTTAAAGCAAGTAAGTTAGTTTTAGATGCAATTTCCTCTATTGCATCAAGGATTGTAGTCATTTTTTCTATTGCCTGATTAGTCTCGTCAATTTTTACTGAAATTGCTGAGACATTATCAGACATAGTAGCACTTCCTTTACGCATAAGCTCTATACTGTCTTTCATTTGGACAGAATTATTTGTAAGATCATTCACATAATTATTCATTTCATCTACCGCAGTATTCATATCAGCAGTATTGCTGTTCATGCCAGAAACATTATTAACAACCTCATTAACTGCTTCTGCCTGTGATGTTGCATCAGATGCAATTTCCTCTATAGACGATGCAATCTGTGTTGTAGCATTAAGAGCTGATGCAGTCATTTCTTTTATATCATTACTGTTTTTATTGACCTTTTCAGATGTATCTTTAGCAGCCTTCACGCTGTTTTTAAAAGACTGAATTGCTTCATCAGTATGCTTAACCATTATGCCTAATTCGTCATTTCTGTTTTTCATTTTTTCATCTGCAAAATTAAATGTCAAATCCCCGGATGCAACAACCTCAAGCTGATTTTTTACCTTATTAATTACAAGTACAAGCTTCTTTATAGCTATATATGAAAATACAAGCATTAAAACTACAAGTACAATTCCTTCCACAACCATAAAGACTGTTGCTCCATTGAATATTTTACCGATTCTTGTAATACTGTCAGAGATGTCAACTACATTCTGAATATCATCGGTATATACTCCTGTTGTAATTACCCAGTTCCATTCTGGAAACTTCAAGCTATAAGCAACTTTAGGAGCAACAGTCTTTCCATCAGATTTAGTAAAATAGAATTCATTGTAGCCACCTTCATCAGCGACTTCCATTATCTTTTGAATGATCTTAACACCATTTTTATCTGTAAGCTCTTTTCGATTAGTTCCTTCCTGGTCAGCTAGAACAGGATGCATAACAAGATTATAATCAGTATCATCTACCCAAAAATAACCTTCATTCTCATCTCCGTAGCGCATAACTCGCAAAGTATTTAAAGCATAGTCTTTAGCCTGATTTTCCGTGATCTCACCGGATTCACACTTATCGTAATAATCTTGCACAATGCTTATAGCCCCCTGTACTTCAGACTTGATTTCGGATTTATAAGAGTCCAAGGTATTAGTATAAATAATATCTTTCATTGTGCCCTTCACATTGCCAAATACCCAAGAGCATGTTCCAACAAGCAGGAAACATGTAAGTAATACCACTCCACCCATTGCAAGGCTTAATTTCGTTGCTAATGACTTTGTTTTTTGTTTATTCATTTGTTATTACAACCTCCTCAAATATTCTCATATTTTAAAGTTTTATAGGTAATATTTTTATAATAAACTATAATTCATTTAATTTGATTGCATAAATGTTATTAAAATTTTTCATTTTTCCCATAAACGAAAAGCCATAGCAAAATGCTATGGCTCAATTCTTATATATCATACAGATAAATATCACAATTAATTATGATACCCGTATTCTTTTTAATTGTAAAAACGCCTTATTATTCGCTTTACAAGTCTGATTAAGACCACAATTAAAGCAAAAAACCAAAATATGCCTTCTACTACATTTCTGGCTGTATTCCACTGTATAAATTGTGCTATATACATGAGAAGTATCAGCCACAATATTATATATCTATGAGTAAAAACCTTATGTATCATGCATATATACTTATTATTTTCAAAAAACTCCTTCATGCTCAATACTCCTTACTTAACCCCCAGTTCTTCAGACCTTTTCCCAATCAAATCAAGCGATTGTCTATCAAAACTGATTGCCTATAAACTGGACTGTCTGGCTTGCCAAATCGAATTTAATATAATTATCAAATTCGATGGCTCCTACATCAATATCCTTTATTTCTTTGGAAACTCAAATTTGATTTTACCATCCTCATATAAAAGGTAAGCATCAAAGCTCTTGCCACTCTTTGCTTTAAGTCCTTTAATAAGTCCTGTCCTCTTTTGTGTAAGCAGTTCCTTTATATCCTTTTCCGATATTTCTTTGCCACAGATTACATGACTGATTTTAAATCCGCAGGAACAGTCATAAGAGTACTTATTTTTAATAAGTTTGTTGCCGCAGTTAGGACATAATACCTTTGATTCTTCTGGAGCAGGAAATTCAAACTGAACTTTATTGTCCTTAAATATCAAAAATGCATCAAAGCTCTTACCATTTTTTGATTTAAAGCCTTTAATAAGTCCTGTTTTTCGTTTAAGGACAAGATCAGTTACCTGCTTATCAGTTAAGGTTTTTTCACATATCTTTCCTGGTAATGCAAAGTTACAGCCACCTTCTTTTTTATAGTTTTCACAGCAATATCCAAACTGAGTTTTTTTAATTCTGCCACCACAAACCGGGCATTTAAGATTTTCATTTGTTGCAACTGTATTTGATGCAAATGGCTTGATTTTACTTATGATAACATCATTCTTATTATCCGTTTTTATACTGTTGACAGTATCACGTACATATACTTCTATCTTATTTTGATAATCAAGTGCTCTAAGCTCTCCATTGGCAATCATCTCAAGCTCTTTATCCCATCTTGCAGTAAGTTCTGGCACGAGAAAGTCAGGAATAGTATTATACACTATTTCATATACCATCTCTCCAATGCTGTTAGGTGTAAGCACCTGCGATTTATTGCAGTCAATATATTTATTAGTTATCAGCTTTTTTAAGATGTCTGCTCTTGTTGCAGATGTTCCGATGCCTGATCCTTTTATCTGCTCACGCAGTTCTTCATCCTCAATAAGCTGTCCTGCATTTTCCATTGCAAGAATCATAGAACCTGTAGTATATCTCTTAGGTGGAGATGTTTTACCCTCTTTTACAGTTAAATCATTGACTGCAATAGCAGAACCGATGCTTAATTCCGGTATGCGACTCTTAGTAGCATTATCTGTTTCATCATCATTTCTTATAATATTCAGATAGCCTTCACTAATAAGTTCCTTACTGCTTGCACAGAAAGTTTCATTTTTAATTTTGATACCCACTTTGACATTTTTATAAACTGCCGCAGGATAAAAAATACATAAAAACCTTCTTACAATAAGGTCGAATACATCATTTTCTATATCACTTAAGCTTGAATAATTTGACAAATTACCAGTAGGAATAATAGCATAGTGATCACTAACCTTTTTATCATTTACATACTGGGTATCATTTATATTTGCATATAATCTTGAATTAAGTATCTCTCCTGTAAAATCTCTAAGGTAGTTGCCATCATATAAGCCTTGTATATTTTCGCTAATTACCTTTCCTACAGCACTTGAAAGTACTCGTGAATCTGTTCTAGGATATGTGCAAAGCTTCTTTTCATACAAACTCTGTATGACTCCCAATGTCTGATCTGGACTAAGTTTAAACTTCTTTGAGCAGTCATTCTGAATTTCCGCAAGATTGTACAACAATGGCGCTTTCTTTTTGTTGTTAGACACAGAATAATCTTTGACAACACCATTGGTGCCTTTGAGCTTTGACAATAGCTGTTCAGCATCATTTCTATCCTTAAATCCTATATCACTGTACAATAATGGAGACTGATAATATTCAGAGTCACTATCGGCTTTCCATTCACCGCAAAATCCATTGCCAAATTCTGCTGACAGCTTATAAAAGCTCTCTACTTTAAAGTCTCTTATTTCACGTTCCCTGCGGACCACCATACCTAATATGCAGGTCATTACACGGCCTACAGATATAGGTCTGTATTTACTGTCAGATATTGCATTGTTAATAATCATTCCATATTTGCAAGTAAGCACTCTTGATAAGTTAATCCCCATAAGATAATCTTCAACAGCTCTCATAATGCCTGAATTAGCAAGATTATCATATGCAGCCATAGGTTTTGCTTCACGTATACCTCGCTTGATTTCTTCCTCTGTCTGTGAATCAATCCATATTCTAAGTTCCTTTATTCCTTTACGTACTCCACCATATCTGCGGATATTCTCCTCAATAACCTGTCCTTCTTTTCCTGCATCACCTGCCCAGTAAACTGTATCTACATCATCCCTGTGTAATATAGTGCGAACCGCCTTATATTGCTTTGCAACGGAGCTAATCACACCATATTTATATGATTCAGGAATGAAAGGCAAGTCAGCTATATTCCACTTTTTATATTTTTCATCATAACTTTCCGGGTAAAGCATTGATACAAGATGTCCTACACACCAAGTTATAATCCACTTATCATTTTCAATGAAGCCATCGTGTTTACCCGATACACCAAGGATTTTTGCAAAATCCTGTGCAACACTGGGTTTTTCAGTTATAATTACCTTTTTTTGAGTTTTAGGAAATGTTGAGTTTACGTTATTATTTGTGTTATTCATAATATTTTTCCTTTCTTTACTTAACATAATATTTTGTAGGAGGTAGAAAAATGGCGAACATCACTAACATGATAGATAAAATTTTTACTGAATATAAAAATAGTAATATGATTATAAATTCAGCTTTGAAATATAGATTCTCATATAATGGGTATAATACAGATGTTTTTTATACTCAAAGAGATGAATTGCAAAATCAATTATTGTTAGCTATCACAGTTGATAATGTTACATATATTACAACTTTATATTTTTACAAAAAAGATAAAGAATATTGTATGCAATTTTATTTGCCAAATGAATTATATGAACAGCTTCAATTTTCTCTTTTATATGTTGATGGACATTGTGCTGTAGCACCTTATTTTGAGACAATGATAAATTACATAATGGCACATAAACCAATTTCTGTTAACCACAGAAATGAATTGGCAAATTATCATAACTATGTTTATGGAGACAGAAATAATAATCCATATTTCAAAACAACAAAAAGAGTATCTATGTCTGCCAAAATGAGAAATAAAATAAAAAATAAATACGATGAGGATTTGGCAACTAAAATTTTAGAGTTTTGTGGTACAACAAAAACGTTAGTATATACTTCTAATATAGCTGAATCAAAAGATATAGAAGCATATATGAGTGTTCATTCTTCTACATAATATTCTGATGATGCACCAGAGTTGAAGCTATCATCAAAGCAATCCGTATGCTTCATAAGAACTTTATGTGAAATTTCTATTTGCTCTAATTCAAGACCACATGGATCATCTTTACATGGTACTAAGGCATAACTTTTATAAGGTTCTACTTTAATACCTTTTGCAGTTTGATGCAGACGAATCCAGAATCCTCCCTTTTTTGATAATTCGACTGCTATATTATGTTTATTTCGCTCTGATATCTTTTCATTTGTCTTCACTTCGAATGCAAGTCCTTTTACCGTTCGACCTTGATATTGGAATTCTCTGCATTCAAAATCATATCCTAATATTAAGTAAGTCATTAAAAATTCCTTTCTGCGGGTGATGATAAATCACCCGCTAAAATAATGTTAAATTAAGTTTCTTAACCAATCCATCAGACCTTCATCATCCTTCCATTGTGGCATGGATGGTGAATCTTTTAGCGGATTAGCTTTTTCAAGAGCTTCACGTTTTAGTGCTGTGTCTGCTCTTGCATATATTTCTGTTGTTGTTACGCTAGTGTGACCGAGTAGATCACGTATATATACCAAATTTACATTTGCTTGTAATAAATGCATAGCTTTTGAATGCCTAATGCAATGTGGAGAAAGTTTTTCTGGAATTAGTTCTGGATGAACCTCCCTAGCCATATCTGTATATTTGGTTAAAATATAGCCGATACCGTAACGAGAAAGCTGTTGTCCACCTCGATTTTGAAATAAATATGCTTCATTTCCCTGCTCAGCAATTCTAAATTCTTTAATATATTGCTTTAATATATCTTCATTTCTACTTATTATTGTACTAAGTACTTAGTTGAATTAAAAAAATCCAAATCAGTTAAAATTTAGCTCTTTCATTCTTTCATGAATTAAAGTAATACCTAGGGAATCATAGTTACCACGAATCGTAACTGTTTCGGTAAAGATGTCAAACAATATATCATGTTCCCATTCAACCATGTCATTTTCTACTTCTACAGAAGACGGATATACATATTGGTTTTTTATGTGAATCGGAGCATATCTAAATGTATCCTCATCTTTATAAATTAAATAAAGACCATATTTTTCAAAAAGTATTTTTTCTGTTTTTGTTGGATTTTCATTAATATATTTCATCGGCTATTTTCCCCCTAAATCCTTATTTTTTACAAATATACCACAATTAACGTTCATTTTTTGTTAAATATCTCTCCTTGCCTTTTCCACAATCATCAATACAATCTTCAAATTCATGTAAGGCATGATTATATTTATTATCCATAATTAGTTTTATGGTTGCTTCCGAACAACACCCCTGTCTTGCAAACTAAACAATATTAACGAACATTCTTCTTAGATTTGGAATTTTCAATAACAACATCATCTCCAAAAAGAAGTTTCTTCTCCCTATTAGAGTACATCATTACCTGCGTATTAAGTACCGGCTCGTCCATATCCATGAAAAACTGCGAAATATTATCTTTATACATGTCAGCTTCTCTGACAACATCTTCATCAACCAACAATACAAAACACGTATTAATACTGCATGGGAATATAAGTACGTTTTTCCCCGATCTATCGGCAAGCTCCTTTATGGAGCTATGCTCATATAAAATAGCTGAAGATCCAAAACAGCTATATTCAGATGTAAGCAGATAGGCATCTTCTGATATACGTACAAGTTTTTCCGGGAAAAGTCTTTCCGTATTTTCCATAGCAGCTTCTTTTACCTTTTCGAATGTAAAACCATTATTCTCAAAAGCCTTAAGGATATTCTGATTTATAAGTATGCTCTTAATTTCATTCTCATTAGATGCAATTAAAACTCTGTAGGTAATAGCAAGCTCTCCCTCAACAGAATAAGGAATATTGGCAGCATCAAGTTCAGCCTTATTTGCATCATAATTCATCAAAGCAAAAAACACATTGTTAATGTCAATCTTGAGCGAATTATCATCAACTGCTGATTTATGTGCTATTTCAACTGCTTTAGTGTAGCTTTTTTCGTAGCTTGCTGCTATCTCCTTAAGAGTTGACACAACATCACCATTATATTTTTTTAAAAAAATACTATCATATAATCTGTCAAGTGGGACCACAGGCGGTTTAATGGCTTTATCAGGACTATCAATAAGTAACACCCTAAAAGTCTTTCCATTCTTGACCACATCTTTAACTACTGCATGATAGCCATTTTCAGCACTGAAACTTGCCGAAATGTACTTCATAAAATCCTCACTTACCTTTAAACAAAACTCTTCAAAATTCAGCATAATATTTTTCCTCCTAATTAAATACTCTTCTTATTTTATATGGCGAACCATAAACATTTGATATTTTAATACCACCCTGTGGATATGGTTTTGAATTACTTGCATGTACCATTTTTCCATTGCCTATGTACATGGTTACATGATACACTTTTTCATCAGTTCCATTACGAGAGTAAAAAATCAAATCTCCAGGCTTTGCTTCAGCCAAACTTGCGACTGCCTGTCCACTTTTAACCTGTTCTTTTGATGTTCTTGGCAATAAAATTCCAAATTGACCACATACATATTGAGTAAATGCAGAACAGTCTATTCCATTATTAATATCTGTTCCACCATACACATATTTATTACCGACAAATTTACAGCCATAATCAGCCGCAGCCTGTCCCAAATCTGATGCAATAAGATCAGAACCTAAACCTACATCATCAGCATAATCTCCAGTTACTCTTTCTCCTAAATCAAAACTTGAACCATCCGCTACAAGTTCTCTTTCCAGTTCAAGCATTTTTTTCTGGTTAGCTGTAAGACTGTTTTCAACATCTGCAAGCGTTTTTCTATGGACGGTTCTTGTTTTATCACTTGTTTCCGCATATGTAAGCATATTAAATGCTTTATCCAAATTCGCTTTTTCCGTATCGCTGTCAACAACAAGATAGCTATCATCACTCGAATCACTTGATACATTATCAGTTGAAAATATTATGTAAAGCAAAAGAGCATCTTGAAAGTTATTAACTCCAGAGCAATCATCCGCATACACAACGTTATATCCTCTAACCGTATCAGTATTATTGTCCAACCAATCATGTGATGCTTTATTGAAATCATTATATTTATTATTCAATATAGTAGTACAATACGAAGCATCTGCCTGTGCAGTAGTATTATCTCCAAACATGAAAGAAAACAAGCCACATATAACACCTACTGCCGCACCAATCGGCAAAATGATAGGCATAAGAGTAACTATTAAGCTTGCAAGTGAAGTTGCTACAAATAAAATAATCTGACCAATCAATCCAAGTAGCCACTTCACCATGCTTTTAAAGAAATCATCCATAAACCTTTTAGCAATAGATGCAACAAAGCCGCCAAAACCAGTAGATAAATTATTCTCCCGGTCTGCTTCAGGTTTGATTAAATTCTTAATTACAGCTTTTCGGGTAACATCTTTAATGTAAGCCTTTCTATTAGCTTTCATATTGCTTTTATTTTTTGCCTTTTTGTCCTTTTTGCCCTTTAAATTCACCTCTTTTTGAGTAAGCTTAAGCTTCTTATCAATTTCTTTTTGTTTTTGGGTATTTTGCTTAATCGTCTTTTTTACTTTTGAAGAACTACCTGCACTACCATATGTCGGCTGTATATCAACACTACGATTTTTAATTGTTTTATTTACACCCTTAAGTTCCTTAATCTGTGCCTTGACTAGATTTTTCTTTTCTCTATTAGATGTAATTTTATGTTTAGACTCTAAAGTTGCAACCGATACCGCTTTTTTTACAATACCTTTGGTTAAATTAACTGCTCCGACAGCCACGGCTCCAGATATTGCATATGATTTTTCCATCAATACATCATCACCAGATGTATTTTCCTGCAAACCATCAGTTACATTTTTTACAAAATCTGCACTACGTCTAACTGTTGTAGCACTTTTGCCCAGTACATTTTTTGACTTTCCATCGCTGCCAATACTTTTCTTTTCTTTTTTTAACTGTTTGATTTTATATTTATTATATTTGATTTCTGAGCGATTAAGAGCTTGTTGCGATCTTACTGCTCTACCAAGTAAAGCCTTTTCGCTTAAATTATCCAAATTTACAGTAGAACTGGAAAAGCTGACCTTCTTTATAGACGGTGCCTTAACAATAGTAGGTCTTAATACACTTAGCGCAATGCCTGCAGCTTCAACTGATGATGATTTCTTTTTTGAATTATTATGTTTTACAGATGAATCATCTTCAATTACAGCCTGCTTTACATCAACAACTCCATCAGTAAGCTGCATTGCTTTTTGCTTACTGGATAGTAAATTCTTATTTGAATAATTATCCGTATTAGAAATCTTTAAAGTGTTTTCAACATTCAAAAGCTTATTTTGCTCATATGAGTTTTTCTTTGCTTCTTTAAGAAAGGATTTCTTATTAGGACTTCCATAATATGCAGAAGTATAAAGTTTTTCGGATAAGTCAACGGTTTTATTTTCAACAGTACTATGTTGTATATTAGATGATGAAGCAAAACGATTTTTTGCCTGTTCTGCCAGAATACTCTCCTGAACCTTATTTCCACCAATGCCACTATTCACATAATGCTCTGTATCTCTCAGTTTCATGCCATTTTCAAAGTTTGATACTTTATTATGTTCATAATTACTGCCCAAAGTCGTATCAGAAACACCATTAGATCGACTATTCTGCATATTTACAGAATCAGATAAACCAGACGATGCCAAACTGCCAGACTTGCTGTTATTTTCTGTTATAGCTGATATATCTATATAAAAAGATTTATCCGGCATAGAATTACTACTGTTTCTATGCCTATCTAAAAAATAATTGTCTTTTACCTGACTGGAAAGTGTACGTTCTTTTGTAAGATTATCTCCTACATTTTTATTAACATATCGGTCAGAATCCTTAAGTTTCATATTACTCTCAGATTGAGATACCATTCGCTCAGAATAAGTTTTTTTACCTTTATCCTGTGTTGTACTCATTTACACAACATTCCCTTCTTTTCTTTGAGCAACCTTTAATGCAGCTTTTTCCTGAAAATTAGTATTGAAAATATCATAAATGATGTTATCTTTTTCTATCCTGTTATCCATTGGTATAACAACATTACCAAATCTGATTAGTCCCATACCCGGAGCAGCATTATCTATATATTTAAGATGTGCTTCTGTAAGTCTGCCTTTAAAAGTATCCAAAATTACATCTGCATCTCCGGCACCCATACGTAAAAACATAGTGTATTCGCTATTAGATAAGAGCTTTACTGTATCTTTATCGAAAACAGTATCACTAACGTTCTGCGTGATTCCTGTACACAGTCCACCGAGTTTTCTTACTTTTTTATACAATAATATAAAATACTTGCGAGAGTATTTTTTATCCATCAAAGTATGAAATTCATCAATATAAAGCCATGTGAATCTGCCTTCTGATGCATTCTTAATGATTTTTTGGCGAATATAAGAAAGTGTAATAAGCATACCAACACTTTCAAGATCCTCTCCAATATCACGTAAACCATATACCTGTATACGATTATCAATATCTACATTATTCTGATGATTGAAAATATTCATACTTCCAGTAATAAACACTTCAAGGGCAAGAACAATATTATGTACTTCTTTATCTGGCTGATCTTTAAGAATTGTGTAAAAATCGGACATGATAGGTACCGTTCTCTCTTCTAAAGGTGTTGTAAGAAGTCTTTCATATAAAATTTTTATACATCTATCAATAATTGATCTGTAACATGTTTCAAAATCCTGTTCCATCGCATGTTCACAGATACCGCACATAATAGTAGACTTCTGAGTAATAATCTGTCTAATATTTTTGGGAGATAAATTTTTAATATCAATATGCAATGGATTGATATAGTTACGTGACTCAGGACCAATATTAATAAAGGTACCTTTAAATGCCTTTGCAACATCCTCATACTCGAATGTAGGATCAATGATGATAATATCATCATCCGTATTCAAAAATACACTTCCAATCTCCAGTTTTGAACCGGTCATTGACTTACCTGCTCCGGTTACACCAAAAACAAATCCATTACCATTAATAAGTTTTTTCCTATTACATGCAATAATATTTCTTGTCTCCTTATTTACACCATAATAAAATGGATTTTCCTTCATCTGCATTTCCATAGCCTTAAATGGCATGAGTATTCCTGCCATTCGTGTAAACATGCTTCTAAGCTCTGAAACATATCTGTTGCCGATCGGCAGTACAGTCATTAGTGCTTCTCTCTGTCTGAGATTATACTCATCAAGATAGCATCCATGATTTTCAGTAATAAGACTTACTGCATCTTCTGCTTCGTCAAGCTCCTCAAGGCTGTTTGCAGTAATGATTACATTGACACCAACGAAAAACATCTTCTGACCATTGATATTAACATCATCAAGCATTTCCTTGACATCATCATTTTCTTTTGAGACAGTATATGAAATTTCCGAAGTGAAATTTCCTCTCTTATTTCTCTTGTCCTGCTGTTTTCTGATTTTATCCTGCGTTGACATATACTGTCTTTCAAGTGCAACCTTAGTAGCAGTTTTATTAACTGGAATGTAATCTACACTTATAATGCTAGGAATTGTTATATTAATAAGACCATCGAAAAATTCATCACTCAAATCATCATCCGGATATGATTTAGGATTTACATACATTGCCTTGCAACATTTATCCTCAGTGAAAAACATATTTTCATTAAAGTCAATGTAGTCTGGAACAATGTAATTCTTCCAGTCATTTCCGTTATTTATGCACTTCTTAAGATCAAATGAGTACTTCTCCTCATTTCCCATTCTAAGAAAATCATGTATAATTCTAAATCTTTCATTGGAATCAAGTGGAACAAGCATTGAGCCTAATGCAGCAAATTCTTTCAAAAGATTGGCTTCAATGGAGGACATTCCCTGTGCTGCATCTTCATAATTGCTACGCTGAATAGTAATTGTAAGATATTTAACCTGATCAATACCTTTCTTACCATTTACAATTTTGCTTGTGATAATATCGTTATAACAGTCTCTCTGCAAATTATATTCATCCGCTTTATGTTGATATAAAATCTTGTTTTTAAATTCAACCATATCCCTATTTTTATTAAAAATAGTGAATTTAAACAGATAAACATCAATAGCATTAAGTATTCTGCACCACTCTCCGAAAAAAGACACCTGTTCTTGATACGTCATAGTGCAGTAATTAAGGTCATTGATCAGATAAGTCTTGGAATACAGATTTTCGCCAACTTCCCATATGCCATTAGGTGCAATTTTCCTAACTTCAATCACATCCTGTACTGACACAGGTACTGCGCTCGTAAGAGTGTTCGGCTTTTTAAGCCGTAAAAATTCCTTACGCTTTTTATCTCTTTGAAGCCTTTTGTATCTTCTATTACGTTCCCTCTGGTTATTATTAGATACCTTTTTATCACCAGAAAAATTAATATTTGTATTATTCATCATCTACCATCCTTTGCAAATTAGTAATCATCATCGGAAGTATCATCTTCAACATCATAATCATCAATACTATAATTAGTATCCTGATTCAGAAAATCATCTGCTGAAATATCAAATGTTTCCGCATCAAACATAAGATCATCAACACTTTCACCCACTTTATCTGATGCTAAATAGTAAGGCAAAAACATCTTAGATGCAGTATCACTATTCATGTTCCGGGACTCAGATATATTCCATCTACCAAAAGGTAAAAGCTCTTTATATAAATCAAGAAGCTGAACATGAAAGTACGATATATCAACATCATATCTGTTAGCAGAAAAGAAAATTCTACTTTCTGTATCTGGATCATTAACATTAACCAAGAACATGACTCCACACATCGTAAAATAGCGGCTATCATCCTTTACTTCTTTTGCATAAATATCATATACATGAGGATTATTACGTATCATATCTTCAAGCAGATTTTCAGTTCCCATATAATTTTTTTTGAAAAATGCCTGTACAGCCATATCAGATACAGGATCGAACTGAGTAACTATCTGCTTTACTTCTCTCATATCAAATATTTCTCGAATGAAATCAGTAATTTTAGGTGAAAACTCTCTGACGTAAAATATCTTATATTCACTATCTTTTTTCTTGAAAATATCCACGCTTTCTTCAAGACCTGAAAGCTCAAAAGTATCTTTCCAGTCTAAAACTGTAGTATTATCAAAATACGATATATTAAAAGGCAAATCAGCATTATCCAGAATAATACTATGTACTAATTTAAACCTCTCATTTGCTTTAATATCTTCTAACATAACCGAGTACTCTGCCAGATTAGAACACATATTTTTATATAGTTCATCACATGTTACCCATGCATTATCTTTTTCAGATGTAAAAAGTACATTCAAATAAATTTCTTCATTAATATAGTAAATTCTAAATTTAAAATCATATCCTCTAAATACCTGAAATACATCATGTGCTTTAACTGATGGATCAGATATGGATATACGATATAATTTTGAAAATATATTTTCTCCAACCTGAAAAATACCACTATCTGTTATAGTCTCAATCCCATATATATTTTTTATGAATAACGGAGCACTATGCATCGGTACTGGTGCTTTTTTTACTTCTTTGAATCTATCTTTTTTATTTAGTTTCTTTTTCTTTTCTCTCTTCATTAAAAAAAATCTCCTATGAATACTTTTTATAAACATCTACCACCTTAATCGGCTCACAGTCATACCTTACACATCCATTGAGCTGTGCTCCATAAAAAATTGTGCCATCCATATTGCAGTTGATAAAAGAGACACTTTCTAAATTTACATATGAAAAATTTGCATTTTTCAAATTACAATTTAAAAATATGCAATCATTTAATGGAATAGTTCTAAAATCAAACTCTTCCATTTGTTCGTCTTTGAGAATGTGGCAGCTTTTCATTTTTCTTTTTAGCTCTCTGGCATAATTATATTTTTCCTGCTTCGGTGACAACTTACTGCCGGAGATATTCAGTAGCTCTTTAGTCTGCTCCTCAAGTTTATGTTCACGCACATAAACAGTTTTTACAAACCACTCATGCTGAATTTTTTTTAAATAATCAATGTTTGGCAAATTTTCTGGAATAAAAATATACTCCGGCAAAATATCAGTATCCCTGATTTTTAAGAGATAAACAGGCTCCATGCCATTCATTTTAATTCCTATCTTTCTAACCTTTTCGTCTCTATACAAAAAATCATCAAACATAGAGTTAATATTTTTCAATGCATACTCAGCCGTATCCGGAATATTATGCTGCAAGGTTATTTCCATAATTCCCTGAAATTTATCTTCACTCTGCTGAGCTTTAGCTAAAAGTGCTAGATTATATCTATCTTCAATCTTTTCCGGATCTAATCCCATCTTAATCATGTAAGACTCATAAGATTCAACATATTCTGTATAGCGAAAGTCCATAGGTATATTTTTCATTTCTTCATACTCATGAATTATTTCCGCTTTTTTATCTGTCATTCACTCACATCCTCTCTCATTTTTACATAGTTAAATTGTACCGCTATGAAAACCGCTTTATATGTCTTTTTTGTAACAACATATTCTATTAATTTTCATTTTTGGCAAAGAAAAAAGCACTGGAAAACCAATGCTTTTTGAAGCGGAAACTATCTTCCTCTATGTTGTATTCTATTTTGTACAGTTTCTTCAATGCTGACCATCTTAGTCTGCCTATTATATATATATCTTTTATCTGATAAAACTTTTTCTGCCGGAACTCTGTCTCCACCTACAAACTCATTAAACTTATCTATGTTATCTCCACTTGCCGATGCAACAACCAATTCATCGGAATTAGGAAACATCATAACAAGATTATCCTCTAATTTGTTTGCAAGTTTATCAAGTGCATCACTATAAAGTATTGTACCTGAACCATACTCATTGCTTTTTTGGAATTTAAAAACATATACTGGATCTGATTGTTCTTCCAAGTTCTCTGATTCTTTATACTCAATATTATTATCTATTGCTGCCCTTAACTCATTCATGTACCAATCATCCAATTCCATGCAGCATATTTCTCCCAATATCTCAGGTGTATTTTTACAAGCTGACATATACAAATCATTTTCCGATAATCCAATATCACTCATTACCTTATTAGTCACAAGATAATTAGATGATTCTGTTAATTCAACTCTATATGCAATTGCTAAATCATAAAAATTCCTATGTGGAATATGTTTAAGTAGTTTTTCATTCCTATCACAGTTAATAAGAGCAAAATAAACCCTGTCCTTTACTGTAGTCTTATCAAACTCAATTTTAGGAATATTACAGAACGCCCTTTTCACTTCATTTACTACCTCTTTTACTGTTATATACATGTCTCCGCATTCATTGTAATATTTATAAATATCATTCAAATAAAATATAGGAAACGCATCAGGTCTAGCCGGATCAACAACAGATAACTTATCCTTCTTTTTGTTAATTGTGTTGTCGGCATCACTTATTTTAAGCTCTACAAAAAAATCCTCCCTGTCCAAACTTCTCTGAAGCTCATTACAAATAAGCTCTTTAAAATTGTCATATTCTAACATTTATATACCACCCTTTATTATTATTTAGAAACAATTCCAATAATTATGTACTAACTTATAATATATATATATTTTATAATGAAAAATCAAAGCATGTGTTGTTTAAACTGGAATTTTTTCTTTTTTTTGTGTACTTTTTGTATATATTCCTATATTTAATATGTTTATATCCGCAAAAAAATAGCGCAATGCTAGGTAAGAGCATAACGCTATTTAAAAACATATACTATTGTTATAGCAATTTGTATATCTAAGAATACCACAAAATCATTAAATTTTCAATCACAAATCGTATTTTACTCTGATGGACATATGCAGATTACACAGTCATGTTCCCATCATGCACTGTGTAATCTGCATATAAAGAGTAATTATTGTATATTTTGCAGCACATTCATTAATTAGACCTAATATTCACCTCAGTATACAACATAGGGTTATCACGCAAAAAATCTTTTAATGTGTAGCCGATTTCAATTAGCTCTTTAGAATTAGAGCGTCTGAATCTTTTATAAGCACAAGATACAGCTCCTAAAATATCCTCATAATTATCTCTTAAAGAATCATTATACCCCTGAATAATAGGGTGTTGATAATCAGATATATCTACTACATAAAATGGTATATCTCTTAATCTAACATCTTTACCATATTCTCTGATATACTTAATAGCTGAATGTAGATTATCTACCCAAACTATCGAAGTGTCACAAAAATCATATTTACAAATAACAATTCTCACAGCATGATTATAGTTATCTTTCTCCATCTTTGTGATTATACCTGTATGAAATGAAATATCACTAGGATGTCCACTATGAACTCCCCATTCACAAAAATTATAACCTAATTTCAATGACTCTGTGTATAATTTATCTGCTTTAGTTTTAATATTGTCTTGACTATTTCTAATGATATGTTTACAAAACATATCTATCAACTTCATATTCAGTAAATATTCTGGAATATCATCATTGATTTTAATATTCAAATCATTCCTTGTAAATTCCTTATTTACATTAACTATTTTGCCTGTTTTGTAGAGAATATGAAATGCTTGTTCCTCGCAAATAATATTCTCAAGATGAACTCCACAATGAGGACATATGTGAGGTATTTTACTCATAATTTGTTTTTCAAACAATGGATTTCCACAAGAAGAACACTCAAACCAAGATGTCCTGAATGGGTCAAATGCAGACATCGGCATAATAAATGATTTATTGTTATATTTAAAATTTTCCATATTGTTTTACCTCTCTAAATTTCAGTACTTTTTTATTTATAAAAATAGCTGCGACTATCTCATTTCTTAAAGTTCAATTTATCGTTCCAATTTCCTCTTCGCTGAAAATCTCTTCTACATCAACACAATTTATTTCTATTATTTCTCCATTATTTTGCTTTATCGAGAATGTATTTTTGTTTGAGTCTACTTCATACAGCGTACCTATAAAACACTTTCCATTTCTCAAAACTTTACACTTTTGTCCAATATAAATTGTATAATTAAAGTCACTGTCCGAGCAATAATTAATAAAGCTTTCTCCGTTTATTAAGAATGTATCTACACTTCTGACCATATATTCTGTTTCTCCTTAACTTGTTATTTAATCATTTAACTTTATGTATCATGCATATATACTTATTATTTTCAAGAAACTCCTTTATGCTCAATACTCCTTACTTAAACCCCAGTTCTTCAGACCTTTTCCCAATTAAATCAAGCAATTTTACTCTTTTTGAAGGCTGTCTTTATACTCTCTTACATATCTATAATATGTATTTTCAGTAAGGCATAGCTTTTTCATTAGTTCTGTTGTCCTTAGTTGTCCATTTAATACCTTTTGGTACTCAAGTGCAAATTGTTCCTTTGACATTTTCCGTGGTCTGCCTAATTTATCCCATTCCCCACGTTTTTTTAGAGCTTCATAACCTTCTCGTTGACGTTTTTTCTTACGTTCCAGTTCTGATCTGGCAAGACAGTCATAAAATGATATGAGCATATCATTTATACAGTTGAATATCATTTTTGCCATGTTATCCTCTATTGCCGAAAAATCCATTTGAGTAGTAGGAATATCCAGAAATATGACTCTGATACCATTTTCCTTATAATACTCTAATTCGGTTTTGGTTTCATCCGCTCTCCCTAACCTGTCATACTCTGCAACTATTAATGTATCTCCAGTCCTCAACACATCTTCTTTCAAAACTCTATATCTGGCTCGGTCAAAATTTTTGCCTGTCTGCTTATCAACATATATTCTTTCAAGTTTATAGTTATGGCTTTTGCAGAAATTTTCAATGTTAGCATTTCCTCGATCCTCATGCTGCTCTTTTGATGATACACGATTATAGCCATAGTAATATCCCATTCATTTCACATCCTTCTAATAAATATTAATATATTATCTCCCTTTCGGAAAAGTGTACCTGATTCTATATTCATTTTTATCTTTCCTTTACCCATTTTTTTAATAGCTCGATTTCCTCGTCCATGTTCGGCTCTTTCTCTGGCTTCCAGTCCTCTCTCATGTCGTTCAGTTCTTCTTCCCAAACTTCTATATCATCATCAATATAGCTAAGTTCTTCCTTGTCAGCTTCTTCCGGATGTTCCTCTAGATATTTCTTGTCTGCAATAGCAGTTTGAATATTGTCCATTGTGTTTAAATATTCATCTGGATCATATCCATTACTAAGTAGATGATGTAAAAGTGTTTCCCATTCTTTCTCTGTTCCTTCCATCGTTCTTCCTCCGTTAAATCTTCAGATAAGTGCTGATGCATTAAAATATCAATACAATTAACTCTATCTGCATATTGTCATAAAGTCATCTGATAAACTTTAATTCATATTTTTTATTGATACTTTCATCTGTTTCCGCAAAATTTTAGTTTCAATGGCTGATTTTCAATGCTGATAAAATATCTGATATTTCTGTTTTTGTTTGACATAGGTGAAATTCATCTGTTGATGTTTTGTTATAATCAGCATAATATTTTTCTTTTATAATGTTTAGTGAATCATTCTTATCAACATCATAAATTATATGCCGAAGTACATAGATGTCTTTGATTTTATTTAACACCACACAATACATGCAATACCTCCAATCTTCCTATGAAACACGTATTTAGTCTACTAAATTTTTGTTTGTTTCAACTACCAAAAAGTATAACAAAGTTATGAAACTTTTAAAAGTATGTTTTATATACATTTTAGCAGTTGAATTTTATGAACAAAAGTATACTATCAAATAGTATACTTTTCAGTAGTCGCATATAGTTATTTACAATTATTTTTTTAACAATTGCCTTTTTCCTTATCTGCTCGTTTCTTTCATCATTATTTTGTCAAAACCGGATTCAACTATGTTCTGGCATATACTTGCCATTTTCAAGTGTTTCTATACTCATTTGTCCAGGAACATTATCATCAAATTCTATATTATAATTATTATCATCATCGAGGAATATCTTACATCGAAAATTTTCTTCAACTTCCAGATCACAGTTGGTGTGAAACCCACAGTTTGTATTTGTGCAAGATATAAAACCGCATTGCATAGGGCATATATCAGCCTTTTCTCGCTTTGGTCTAATTGATAGTTTTCCACTTTTTAAAATTTTAAATGGCTTTGTAAACTGATATAAAAGATTATATTCCAATTCGGAACCACATATAGGGCATTTATTTAATATCATATTAATTCATCCTCTCTTAAAAAATCAAATTTCCAAATACAACCAAATAGAAATACATAAACATAAGAAAACAATACAATACATCGCATACTGTAAAGCTTCTCTCATATTCTACAGCAGTAATCTACAGCGGCAGAAATTATTTTAATATAAATGATAAATCTGTAAGATACAAAAGTAGTCAGCCCGTGTTTTTGTGTCAATTTGTTTTACTACCTTATAAACCTATAAGGTTGCAAAAGTCTCCTAACAAGTTCCTTGGTTGCCACGTGTTTTACTACCTTGTAAACCTATAAGGTTGCAAAAGGTCAAATCTGTACTTTCATGCTATCTACAGAATATATACTCTGCCCTTTACATGGTTCCAGATTTAGTTTAGTTTTCACTTTCGGATGGTAATTCACCCTTATGACTTTTATATAATAATTCATAAGTACGGTTTAGTTGTTTCTTTTTTGCATCTTAATTTTATTATTTTTTCCATATTTGTATAATATCACTTATAGATTGTAATGTCAATGATTTTGACAATATAAAAGCAATATTATTAACTTATATTTATAGAACCAATAAAAAAGAGAGCATTTCTACTCCCTTTAAAACAAACATCTCATCATCTGCCTTTGATATTTTCCGGTGCGCACGTATATATCCGCTTGACAAGTGGCTATCACTATGTTATATTATGTGTAGAGAATATATTGCAAGTTTTAAAGTGATAGAGATAAAGAGAGGTAAAAGCATGAGTTGTGGCGAAGAACAAAAGAAAGAAATTGAGACAATCAGAGAGAGAAAAATCACATTAAAATTGTCGGATGCAGATTGTGACCGATTGGCGAGAAAGTGTGGGGAGCATGGTTTGACAATCGGAGAGCTGATAGAGAATTTTGTCGGGGATTTGGTTGGCGGTACTTACTCCAACGGAAGTGATGAAAGAGATTATGCCGACCAATGGTTCGAGCGTTGTTGGTTCGGAATGTTCCCAGAGCCTACACTTCTGAATCACTTATTAAATTCGGGTTATGAACCAGAGCATTATCTGGATATGTTGAAAAACGTAGAGTCAATAAAATCCAGCATTGAAATCGCTAAACAGAACATAGCCGAGCCGAGTGATGAATGGAAATACATTGTATACCACAAGTACAATGATGATAGAACAAGCTATGAGTGTGTGCCTTGTTACAATAGTGTTGATGAATATATAGCAAGCGAAAAAGAAGATTTAGAAAGCTATAAGGCAGACTTAGAAGAAGCACTGGAAGAACTGAAAGACATGAGAGCGGACTGGAAGCCAGAGAAAGAGCCGAACATGGACGAGGAAATCGAACTCATTAAGAAGTGGGTAAAGGAAAGTGAGGACTTTATCAATGAATAGGACACGACCAAAGCAGATAGTCATAAGAGTGTCAGAGGAAGAACTGTCACAAATAAAAGAAAAAGTAAAACAGTCGGGAAAGAACCAACAGCAGTATATCATCGAAGCACTTACACAGTCGAATATTGTCAACACAGACGGAATTAAGGAACTTATACCGGAGTTAAAGCGAGTAGGTAATAATCTCAATCAGATAGCACACGCATTGAATGACAGCAGCTATTATTCGTATAATCTGATAACGGAAAATCAAAAGGAGCTGACAGAGATATGGCAGTCACTAAAGCAGTATCTTTAAAAGCAGGCATAGGGCAAGCCCACAAGAACGCTGTGGAGCTTGCCAAAAACACTGAAGTTATGCAAATAACTATCATACCTGACATTTTTTATTTCCATTTTTCAGGCAATTCACCGCTTATTAAGATATATTCACCTGTCTGAAAAGCATTCCGACAAAGCCTATCATAAAACGAGTTGTTTATTTTGGGATTGATTTCAAATACTCTACCCGTGGAACGCTCTTTATATTTTACGACAAATACATCCCTCTTAGCATCTTTTTTTGTTTTGTCATTGTTCCAGTTGTTTATTGTTGTTACCATATCTGATTTCTCAGTATGTCTTCCACATATACTGCAAATAGCAAATACATTTTCCGTTGATCCACCACAATAATATAATTTATCCTTTTCATACATCAATAAAGGTCTTTCCTTGCATCCGCAAGGGCATGGCTTCAAATTATCCCACGGATGATGACATTTACCGCTACCAGCCGAACCGATAATAATCGCATTTTTTCTAGTGTTGAAGTTTTTTTCTCCTTTTTTCCAAAACATGTAAGCTCATCTACCTCTCTTTTATTATTTGCTCCGGATTCTGCTTCACAGCATCCATATACATCCGAAAAACTCTTTCAGCTCTTTTGTCTAGGTATCTATATTGCCGTCCTTTATAATTATTTGGATTTTCTTTCTAAACAATCCTTTTATACAGCAATCGCACACAGATTTATTCCATAGACTTTGTTTATTGGATAATTCCTGTATAGTACCTATCCATAATGTTTTCCCCAGTAATGAGGAATTTGTTTTATTAACGTTTTGCTTTCCTTCCATTATAACTAATTTTTGTGCATCCTTATAATCCATTCCTGCTTCGTGCAATAAATTCATTTTCTTAGAAGCTATTCTATGTGAACGAAATCGCTTTGTATGATGATTTGCATTTATGTATGCCTTTTCTGTCCAGAGTTCACACTTTTGAAATCCGCAACTTATTAACAAATAGACTATTTGTTTTATCGTAATATTTTCATCATATAGCATAATTTATTATGTCTCCTTTTTTCTTTCTTTATTAGTTGCTGATAATGTATACTTTTTCTTACTACCATGTTGCAAAAGTTTTTCCAGTAAACATATCTTACTATAAACGTTTTACTACCTTGTAAACCTATAATGTTGTAAAGGATTGTATGTGTCATAATCCACATCTGCTAAGTTTTACTACCTTGTAAACCTATAAGGTTGCAAAAGGTCAAATCTGTACTTTCATGCTATCTACAGAATATATACTCTGCCCTTTACATGGTTCCAGATTTAGTTTAGTTTTCACTTTCGGATGGTAATTCACCCTGCTTATTTATTATTGCAAATATTCCAAAATTTTCTGTGCGTAACGCTCCCTGTAATTTTCCATTGAATAATCAATATCTTTGAGCTGAACTTTGGTTACTCCTGCACCAACTTTTGCCTTAAGCTTACTATCTAATAAAACAACAAGAGTTGCAGGTGCATTATTTCCAATCTTATCTCCTGCTTTTTTGTGTTTTTCATACTGTAAAGTATTTTCATTAAACATCTTCTTGCGCATTGCAGCATACTGAAATGGATAATCATTTATAGCAAAATTGTCTCCATATGATAAAATTTTGTTTGCCAATATCTGTTTCTCAAGTTTTCTGTTTTCTGCATCCACACGATACAGATTTTTAAGCTCGAGTCTGGCACGATTGTAGCCATTGGAATAATTCCAACGAAGCTTACTTTTTTTACCATCAATAGTAATGCCCTTTTTAACAGTTCCATCTGCATTATAATTATCCGGATTCGTTGCCCTACGTGAGTTATCCATATACCTTTGAAGCTCTGCTATCTTTTCGTTTGATGTATTATCGTGTTGCAATGATATTGTTTTAATATCGCCATTCTCTAACGCAAGAGTAATAGATGTTGTATCAATGTATATGCCAACCTTTCCATTGCCTACAGGATTTTTTATATTGCCATCCTTATCATATCTAATGGCAGGTCTACCCTCCACCGTAAACTGTGCATAATACTTATATTTTGCTCCACATAATTTTCTTGTAATACGTATGACTTTAAGTTTTCGTGACATCATTTCAATTTTATATAAATCTTTTTTGTCTATAATCACAGGCATTATAAGAGTTTTTCCTTTAGGTACACTCATATTGATCCATATTGGCATAGCCGATTCTCGGCTGAAAATAGCTTTTCCATCTTTGTCAACCATTCTAATTCCACTCTTGCCATCAGATGCCATAGAGTTTAATGTATTATACTTTTTATAATGAAGCGTTTTTCCATTGCCAAACAAATATTTATCCATTGCCGCCCATAATGGTGAAGCAACAGACAAATATGCAACTGTAGACGATATATTGGTTTTATAAACTGCTCTCTGTTTTAACACTTCATTTTTAAAGCCATATTCAGTCAAACCATATTCTTTTAAAACTTCATTTGAAATTTTTACTGCCTGCTTATATTCCTCAGTTCGTTTTCTGGCACGTTTTTCCTTATCATCGGCAATTTTGTAAGTTTCAGTAATAATTTTCTTTGAATCTATGTATCTTTTATCATGAAATACTTTATTGAGCTGTTTCATCTCATAATGAAGCATATTATTGTAGATTTTCCTGCATAGTTCAAACCTTTTCTGTAATATATCTTCCTGCCATTTTTCAGTTTTAAGTGGCAAAGTTACCACAGACATTATTTTATTTTCTGCCATATCCTACCTCACATTTACAACACAATAAATATGGATTTTGTTTTACTACCTCGTAATCTATTAAGGTTACAAAAGGTCAAATCTGTACTTTCATGCTATCTGCAGAATATACACTCTGCCCTTTACATGGTTCCAGATTTTTTTAGCTTTCGCTTTAGGATAGTAATTTACCCTTATGACTTTTATATAATAATTCATAAGTACGGTTTAGTTGTTTCTTTTTTGTAACTTAATTTTATTATTTTTTTCATATTTGTATAATATCACTTATAGATTATAATGTCAATAGTTTTGACGATATAACGGCAATATTATTGACTTGTATTTATAGAACCAATAAAAAGGAGAGCATTTCTACTCCCTTTAAAACAAACATCTCATCATCTACCTTTTCTTCGCATTCGCATATTATTCTGTTCCAGATATTGTTGAGCTGCTTCATCTATTGAAAATTTTATATTATTGATATTATTCTCTATTACAGGATGAATATCTTCTATTATGCCTTTTTCCCTAAAACTGAAATATCTTTCATTATCAGTCCCCACAATAATATGATCAAGAAATGTCATTCCAAGTATCTCACAGCTTTCAAGCATTCTATAAGTTGTCGCAACATCCTCCTGACTCGGTGTAAGGTCATTCGAGGGATGATTATGGACTAATACAATACCGTTTGCATTTGAAAGTATGCTTGACTTAAATATTTCCCTCGGCACTGCACACGAGTAATTAAGTGCTCCCATACTGACAAAGCTACAGTTTATAGGTTTTAAACTTGAATCACAATTAATAACACATACAACTTCCCTGTCCATATCTGCAAGGTATCGTCCAACAGTTTCTACCGCAACTAATGGTCTATCCATTTTTTCATTGCTCATGAGCTGTCTGTCTTTTGTTAATCTGATAGATACAACATCTAACTTATTCTCTTCTTCCATTATTTGTCCTCATCTTTCTCAAAGCAATCTACATTAATAATAAATTCCTGTGCCGGATCTGAATCATTGATCATTTTCACAACTTCATCCATGCCGTTTACTTCAATTATATTTTCCATAAATCCACCATACCTTTCCTATATATTTATCCTATGTAAATCATAGTATCACTTCATAATTGCCGATAAATGCAGTTATTGAAAATAAATACCTACAATTAAGACAAAAAAGAGAAGTTTTTCTTTTTATTCGTAAAAAATTTAACTATCTCACGTTTATGAAACAAATATTGTTTCTAAAAATTATATGATAAATACATAATCAAAATTAAGGAGGAATATATATGTCAGAAAAAATTGAAGTAATGCTTCAGAAGGGGGATTCCGTTATTGATGCTACTCTTAATGTATCATCAAACAAAGATTCCACACAGAGATTTTGTGCATATGCACAAAAGATGCAGGCTATGAAGGAAGAAGGTGAAGACTAATGCTTGATTATGATTCATTTAAAAAGATTGTTGAAGAAAGCATTATGGATTATATCCCGGACCGGGACAATTATCAGGTCAACATCCATCCTGTAATGAAATCTAATGGAAAAATATATGATGGAATGTGCCTTATTCCCAACAATCCAGAAGCAAGCATATTGCCCACTGTCTATCTGAATACTATGTATGATACATACCAGGCAACAGAAAGACTGGATGATATAATAAAAAATACCGCTAGTATCTTAATGGATTCTAAGCAGAAACTTCTCGACAGCGGTGTTGAAACTTTAGAGTGCAATCCTCTTGATTTAATCTGTGGAGAAAATGTCAAAAGCAAGGTAATCTTTTCATTAGTAAATACAGATGCTAACAGCGAAATGCTCAGTGATATGCCATCAAGAGAATTTCAGGATTTATCAGTAATTTATAAATTATACTTAAGTGATTTATCAAACGGTGGCTATGCAACAATTAATATCAATAACAAAATTGCTGATATTATGGGAGTATCTGAAATGGAGCTGCATGATCTTGCGATGATAAATACAAGAAATATCCTGCCTACTAAGGTTATACCTATGATAGATATTATCAAGAATTATGTTCCTGAATTTATGGCAGCTTCACTTGAGCAAATGCCACCGGATGAACAGATGTATATCATTACCAATGATAAAGCTTCATTAGGTGCTGTCAATATCTTATACAAGGATTCACTTGATAAAATTGCTGATATTACTGGTACAGATCTGTATCTGATACCATCAAGCACTCAGGAAATGATAGCTGTTTCAACAAATCTCGGTACTCCTGATAAAGTAGCTGATATGGTTTATGAAGTAAATCAGGATGCTGTCAGAGAGGAAGAACGACTTTCAAATCAAGTATATAAATATGATGCCAAAACAAAGGAAATCTCTATTGCATCAGATGCAAGTATTCACAGAGACATTAAAGATGCTCCTAAGAATACCAATAATGTTGAATATGTTCAGCAGCCAAGAAGACACAGAGGAAGATAGTTAGTTACAATATAAAATATATACCTATTTAAAACCACATATAAAGCATATAAAAACAGCTCCCGAAGGAGCTGTTTTTATTTTAGTCATGCTGACCTGATTGGTACAGGATATTACTTCTGAATTTGCTAAAGTCAATATCGGACAGTTTAACCACTCTTTTAGCAATTGCAGTTTCCCCACCTCTATAGGCTGTTATCGTTACAGAATAATCCTTATTATGCTCAATTTCCCATGGAATAAGAAACTGCTTTGTTTCTGTTGTGTTTCCGCTTGCATCATATGATACTACGTGAGTATCTGTAACTTGTCCAAGCTCATTTGCAAACTCATATTTAACTTTTTCTGCATACCCTGTAATATTTACGTTTAATGTAGCATTTAAATCTCCACCTGCAATAAATACGAGAGGTGTAGTATCATAAACTGTATCACCGTTTAACTTAGATAATGAAGCACTAAGGGTTAATGGCACTACATAGAATTCATTTGAAGTCTTGCTATTGCCAAGATGATCTGTAGCTGTAATTCTGTATCTGTACTTATAATCAGACTGATTCAAATTGAATGTATTAACAAATTGACCGTACTGACTGCTTGATGCAGTTACTTTCTTAACACTTACCCATTGACCATCCCTGTAGCTTTGTAAATCAATAGTATCAACTCCTGACTCTCCATCAGTCGCAGTTGCTTTTATGTTATGACTTGAATCTACCGAATAAGTAAGATCCGGAGCCGTAAAGTCTATCCAGTACTGAGTAGAAAGTGCATCACTTGAACCCATAGGTGTTCCACTTGTAGCTGTACTTGACTCACTCCATACTTTTACAGTAAATGGATTGCCTTTGCTTATAACTGTTCTAAGACCACCTGTATAAAATTCTGATGTAGAGAACGTGTGAGTAAGAGATTTTCCGTTATTTGTTGTTCTCCAGTTTCCAGACTTATTTCCATTAAGGACAAAATCAAATCCGATAACATTATATCTCTTATCTGTTCCTGTAAGCTTAAATTCTATTGTATCTTTATACCAAGTCTTATTGTTACAGTTAAAAGAAACATTATTACTTGTTGGTGTAATTGTGACAGTCGGCTTATCCCATATTGAATATAAATCAATCGTAGAATTTACATTATCTGTGATAAGTTTATTTGGTACAGCAGCATTTTCACTATACATATCATCTGTTGAACCTTTCTTTGTGGTCCATCCTGCGAATATACTATTGCCCGGTTTATAAGCACTTGTAAATTTCTGCTTTCTCCACCAGTCACTTGCTGTCTCAAATTTCTGTCCTGCATCCACCTGATACTCTTTTGTGATATTATGCTTTTCATCTTCACTATGGTAGCATATCTTAGCTTTAATGCCCTGCCATTGTGCATATAAGGTGACATCGTTAGTATAATTCCATTTGAAAGGCTTTCCAATTCTTGATGTCCAGTCTGTACCAGTTCCATCAGGCTTTTCATTCCATCCAATAAACTTATACCCTGATCTGCTAAACTCATTGCTCTTGGTAGTATAGTTTAAATCATAAGTTGCAGTATCTGCGCTCATTGTTCCTGTACCACCATTTGAGTTATAGATAACCTTATAGGTATTTGCTTTCCATTGTGCATATACTGTTGCATTGCCTGTATAATGCCAGTTACCATTCTTCCAGTACGTACCATCATTTGTGCATTTACCTTTGTTATTGTAAATTTGAGTACCACCAGTTTTTGCAGTATACCATCCTGCAAATGTATATCCAGTTTTTTGAGGATTTAAGTATTCTACATCATTAAAGAATGGTTTGTCATATGTTGGTGTACATTTGGCAGTTGTTTCATTATCATTTACCAATCCACCATTGGCATCAAATGTAAGAGTATACGTATTTGCTTTCCAATGAGCATATACTGTAAGATCTGATGTTGCACACCACTTGTTATTGCTCCAGTAGGTATCATCATTATTACATTTACCTTCTTTAGTATAAACCTGTGAACCACCCTCTTTATCTGTATACCAACCGACAAATGAATACCCGGTTCTGGTAGGGTTTAATGATGATACATCATTATTATCTGTACCATTATATTTTACTTTACGTGTTGTCTTTGCAACCTGTTTACTGTTATCTGTAACAGCTCCACTATTGGCATCAAATGTTACTGTAAATGTCTTTGCGACATAATATACTTTTATTTTGTTGCCACCAGTCATATCCTGCGTAACAGTAAATGGATTTTTGTTATAAACAGGAACAACTATCTTATCAAGCTGATAACCTGTAATATCAAGTTCTTTTACCTTATATGAATCATTGTAAAATGCATTTTCAGAACGTGTCTCATACAATGCATTATCTACATAGTATTCTGTGACAATCTGATATTGTGCTCTGTCATAATATGCATTTACAGTTACATCTTTTGTTACAACAATTCCATTGGAAACATCTTCTTTAGTCGCATTATCTTCCATCCTTACAGCACTATATCCTGTGATAATAGGTTTATATCTCGGCACATACAATGTATTTTCTTCCACTTTTTCAGATGCAGTATCATTCAATGTGTATGTTCCGCTGCTGTTCTGGAAATAATGTTTTACAGTTACAGTATATTCAGTTACAACAGGATCGGGCTTACCATTACTATTTGAATAAGCTGTCAAAGTTACATCCTTTGCAGGCATATCAAAAGTTGTATCCATGTTGTTAGAAAATACTGTTCCATCAGCATTTTTCCATGCTACAAACTCGAATTTGTCATTGAGTATAGCACTAATATCAACTGTTGCACCATATTTATAAGTTCCTGCACCTTTAAGAGAACTAAATCCCTTATCGTCTTTTGCAACATTCAGAGTCACTTTATAGGACTTTCTACTGTAGTAATAATTTACAACAGTTTTTCCATTGCCGAGAATCTTAACACTGACTATGCCTTTATCCTTTGATGCAAAGCTGCTTTCATCAGCATATGATTTATCAGCATCAAGTTCAAACCCTGTTGAATCAAATACCGCCTTATCTGTGGTAGGTTTGACACTTATAATAGAATCTGTTTTTCCGCTTCTCTTTTCAGATGCACTTGGAGTTGAATTATAAGTACCATTTAGATTCTGTTTATAATAGTTAATTGTATAATTAACATCTACCGCTTTCCATTGTGCATATACCTTTGTTCCATGAGGAATATTATAAGTAACATCAGTATTAGCAGTCCACGCTTTTCCGGTGCCATCTGCTTTTTCATTCCATCCTGTAAATTGATATCCATCTCTTATAAAAATGTCTCCTGCTTTTACATGATAAGTACTGTTATAAGTAACATTATCAGTTACGGTAATAGCTCCTGCGGAAGTTTTGCCACCATTTCCGTCATAGACAAATTTATATTCATTATTTGCCCATTTAGCATAAATGGTAGTTTCATTATTTTTTGTGTTAGTGTTGTCAAAGTAAGTTGTATTGCTCCATACATCACCTTTATAATCAATTACCTGATTTCCGGTTCCATTCTGACCTGTCCAGTAACCATCAAAAGTATAACCTGTTTTCTGTGGTACTCTGATACTGCATATAGATGCGGAATCTGTGGATGTATCCATGTAAGTGATCTTTGCCCAACCATTACCTGAATTGGTTCCATTAGACATCTGTCCTTCTGTTACACCACCGATATAGCCTGAACCTCCTGCGGCTCCACCATGTATGCATGAACTACCTCCACCGTACCATCCGCCGCCACCTCCGGCACCGTAATCATTGGTATTAGAATAAGATGATGAATTTGTACCATTTGCTCCTTGTCCAAATGAACCACTCTTGCCTGTAAAAGTTCCGCTTAATTTATTTACCTGTGTTTTTCCTGCGGTTCCTCCAGAAGATTGTGTTCCACCTCCTGCTAATGTTGTATAAGTCCATTCCCATGTACTATTATTAGTAAATCCACTCGGACTTCCACCAGTAGTTCCACCACCGGAACCGCCCGAACTATAACCATTACCATTTTGTGAACCACCGCCACCTCCGGCAACAATTAATACATCACTTTTATTTGAGCTATAGTTTTTAAGGACACCTCTGTTTGTTGTAGCTATGTGAGTTGCTCCACCTCCAGATGTACCGCCATTTCCGGTAGAACCACCACCGTTATAACCTCCGTTGGTATCATTCGAAGAGCCTGCGCCACCTACATAGATATAAATAGTTTGTCCTTTTTTTAATGTAACTTTACCACTTGATGAACCGCCAAGACCACCTACTGTATCTTTTTCTTTTCCACCCTGTGCGCCCGCAACTTCAAGCAGGTATTCTCCGTCAGCTGGAGCTGTAAAGGTCTGACCTGATCCGGTATAGTTAAAGTATTTTTCTACTACAGAATACTGACAAAGTTCTTTTGCGTTATATGAAATAGTGGCATATCCATTGCCTGAGTTTGTGCCTGTAGTCATTGTGCCGTCAGTAACACCGCCAATGTAGCCGGAACCACCAAGACCACCTGCCATTACGCAGTTACCATGCATAAAAGCACCGCCCCAGTAGCCTCCGCCACCGTTATAGAATCCTTTATTCTGAGTTTCAGCTTCTAAATAATAAAGAAAGCCATAAGGGCTACCTGAATAAGGATTACTTAAACAGCCTCCACCCATATTTGAACTAAATTGTTCATATCGTGTGAAATTAAAATGTCCTGTTTGATTAGCGCCTTTGTTAACAGTTGTATATATATTTGCATAATTATAAGGTAATGCAGTGATATAAGCTACGGTTCCAGTTTCAGCTCCACCACCAGCTGCACCATTTACAGCTTTGCCATTATAGTATGTGGCGCCGCCGCCTCCTCCAGCAACAATAACACGTTTGTCTATTCCTTTGCCGCCTCTTCTGATGTCGGTAGCTCCACCACCGGCTGCAAAAGAACCCCCAACGTAAGTGCCACCTGCGGCTATTCCTGTCCAGCCAGAATCACTTCCGTTATATGAACCATTGTAGCCGGATGGCTTATTGCCAACCTCAATTGCAAGTGTTTCACCCTTCTTAAGTTTAATTTTACCTGTAGATGTACCTCCCTTGCCTCCGTAACTTTGTGCAGATTCTTTGGGGGTAATATTATGGTCTCCTCCCTGTGCACCTGCAACAGTTAGTGTATACTCTCCATCAGCAGGTGCGATAAAGTACTGCACGTTTCCGGTATAGTCATATCTTATTGTGGCAATGCCGGTGTTTACATCATAATCTCCCATGGTTGTATAATTAAACTCATTATACTTTTCATAAAATGCAGCTGTGCCTTTGTCAATGTCTGCTCCCTGACTGTCAAGATTAATTTTGTAGTCTACAGGAATCCACTTTGCGTAAATAGTTGAGTTCTCTGTAAACTTTGTATTTACATCATTGACAGTTCCATCAGCCTGCACAATCTGTTCTCCTTTAGAGGATTTCCATGTATTCTGCTCTGTCCAGTAACCATCAAATATATAGTTGTCCTTTTTAGGCAGAGTGATTTTCGAAATTTTTGATGAGCCTGCTGAACATGCGCTTGTATCATAAAATCCGACACTGTATTCTTCGTAGATGTGTGTTGAACCCGCACTTGTTGCGCCCTGATTGTCAAGAGTAATGTCAAAGATGTCAGGAATCCACTGAGCATATACATAAGTGTCATTCTTATCAATAGTGTTACATGGGACTACTATTTTCCCATTCGCATCAATGTACTTGGTTCCTTTTCCGTTTTTCTTGGAATAATATCCGTTAAACTTCATACCAATCTTTTTTGGAGTTGTTATTTTAGCTGTGGTAGTTTTAGTTGTGCTGTCTTTATACCAGTCGTAATCATATTTCTCATATATCATTTGTGTTCCCGATGTTGTTGCATACTGCTCGTCAAGCATAAGTCTGTACACATTCGGTTTCCACTGTGCATACATAGGTACTGTTGCTTTATTCGTAGTTGTCAATTTTGATACATATGCTTTATCAGCATAATTAGTACCACTACCATCAGCCTTTGAATTCCATTTTTTAAAAGACCAACCCTTTAATGAATAAGTATTTCCACTCAATGCACTAGCAGGCAGATATTTATGTTCCGAATTTAGCATTATTCCTGTTGGATTACTGCTTGCCTTGCTAGGCTTATTGGAATTATATGATACATAATATGTTATTGCTGTCCAATGAGCAGTCATTTTTGTATCTGCATTGGTACCAAAAGCCGCCCCCGGTGCATATATCTTTCCATCACTTCCATTCCAATAATCAAAAAGATAACCTGTTTGTGTTGGTTTTTGACTTGAAAGAGTCAAATTTGTACCATAAGTTTTAATTTGATTGCCCGGGGCGCCTGTACCACCATTGGCATCATATGATACAGTATACTTTTTAAGTTTACCGGAGCAGGAAAAACTAAGATTGTCTGTAACTTCAACCCTAAAAGCAGTTGTAGTTTTGCCATTTGACCAACTGTTAAAGTCATATCCTGTACTGCATGTCGCACTTATAGTTGCTCTTGTACCGTAAATATATGTTCCACTACCGGAAGTACTTGCAATACCTGTACCACCAGTTACCGTAACGGTACGATACATTCCTGTAGGTACTTTATTAAATCTTGACTGTAGATCTCCAGGATGTGCCCATCCTCTGGCATTTGCAATTCCGCTATAAGTATCATATACTTCACCTTTATAATTTCCGTTATCATCTGTGGAACCATTAGGTGTATTACTATTCGCAGGAACTATTGACATAATAGCATCAAGCTTAATCTCACCTTTTCCACTTGTTATAGCGGATTGATTATTAAAACGTCTAATAAGATCATTTAAGTATATATAATAAAGATTATATTCAACATTACCTGAAGTAATATTAGAAGCATTCAAGACAAAGGAACCATTTAATGAAAAATATGCAGATTCCTGATATGCTCCATTAAGATAAAGATTTGCTTTCCAACCTATTGTCCTATACCTGACAGAACTGCTAGAGCCTTTAGTTCCATATGCATTAAAATAAATACGTGCCTGTCCATCAACGACAGCAAACCTACAGCTGTCACTGCCGTAGGTTTGGTAATAATCATATGCGTTATGGTATTCGTCTCTAGCATAAACTTTGTTTTCATTACAATTAACGAAAATCACTAAAAACAATAAGAAAGAAGCAAATAAACTGATAAATTTTATTTTTTTCTTTTCCATTCAATACACACCCTCATAAATAATTAATAGATAGAAACAAACGAATTATAACCGACTCTTGAATCCCCATCCATTTCGCCATTAGTATACCTTTTTCCATAGTAGTAAATACCACCACTTGCAACATCGCTAAGTGAATATGATTGACCACTTGAAATTAAAAATCTTGCATCTTTTTCAACATTTACTCCGCTACATGTAACTCCATTTTCAAATAAATAGTTATCAATAGCATCTGCCAAACCAGAATTACTATAACCACCATTTTTCCAACTGTTTACAAGGCTGTCCACATGAGCTTTCATATCTGCACTAAGACCATTTGCAATAGAACCATCATAAAAGGTTTCTGCCACACCTGCCTTTGGATTGCTTGGTGCCTGTGGCTGTGGAGCAGCTGCCTGATTGTCTGATTGTCCTGAACCAGAACCAGATGATGCAGACTGTGATGAACCACTGTTGTTTTTCTTTGATGAAGAAGCGCTGTTACTATTGCTTGAACTTCCTTCATCTGATGAATTATCAGTATTGTTTGTTTCTTCTGCCGGCTGTTCTTCTGTTGTCTCCTGCTTTTCTGCAAGATCAGCAGGATTTACATATCCGGTTTTATCATCTGAAACCTGTACTTTATACCACTCATTTTTCTGATACTGACCTACAACCTTAACTTCCTGTCCCTGAGTTAATTTACCAACTTCACCATATGTTGCATCAGGACCTTCATATGCAGTAGTATCATTGGCTGCTACCATAGTTTTATCAACTGGTGTAACAAGCTGTTCTATACTCTCAATGGATCTGTCCTTATTTTCCTTTGAAATAATAAACTCCGATACATATGATGTCTCAAATGTAATAGTTTTTCCATCTTTTGAGAGGTCACTATCAAGCAGATTAATTCCGTTAGATTTACTCTTTGTATATACCTTGAACACATCCAAAGTCTTATCATACTGATAATCGTCTCCGGAAACAAGGCTGTCAGGAATTGTCATTGTTACTTTAACTTTTTCCTCCGGCTGTACTTCTTTATCCTTTTTATCTACAAGTTTTACATCTGTAGATACAAACGATACGACTACCTCATTTTTCACCTGATCTGCTACTTCTTTATACAGTTCAGAATCTTCTTTGATCTCCTCACTCTTTATTTTTGTAGCGTTTCCCAGTTTACCTGTGATGGTAATTCCATTACCGGCAATAGTCTTTTCAGTTTCCTTTTCAGTCTCTTCTATTGTTTTTTCCTTTCCACCTCCTGCATTGATTGCTACTGCCGCTATTGCTCCAATAGCAATAACAATAGCTCCAACAATAACGATAATCTGTTTTTTGCTTAAGTTTGCTAAAAATTTCATGAAAGTATCCTCCTTAATGTATACTATATTATTTTTTATTTGTGCTTTCGTATATTTTTTGTTATAAAATTTTGGTTATTTCTTATAAAAATGAGAATGTGTTTTTTTTGTTTTTCAATGCTTCTAATATTAATTCAGAATTCTATTGCTTATGATAAGTTACCACCACTCTCCTTTCTCGTTGTAGTGCCACCACTTTCCACTTTCGTACTCAATGCATATGTTTCCATTGCCATCAAACCAAGTCTTTACTGGTTCTCCTTCATTCCATTGCTGTAATGATTCCTTATGATGCTGATAACACTTTTCCGTCTGCTCTTTCATTTGTTTTTGTTTAACAAGAAATTCTTCTATACTTTTTGTATGCTTTACAATAGTTTTCAAAATACCACCTCTTTATTTATTCTATTGTTAAGTATTTCCTTATCTTTAAACATATATTACCACTTTATGTTGTATATGTCAATATTTTTGACAATATTAGTGTATTATTTTTGACTTTTTATTTTTGTATAAAAAATACTCCTTGAATTAACCACTCAAGAAGTATTTACATCATAATTATTAAATCAGCAATATTTATACAGTTAAAATAAGAGAATCCACAGAATGTGCATCACAGCCATATATTACATCAGATTCATCATGCAGCATATCCCAAAACTGTTTCCAGTAAAGTCCCTCTTTTTTCATGGAGCTATAGTTTTTTTCAAGTTTCACATTATGCTTAATTGCGCTGTCAATCAGCTTATTTGAAAACACTGTCATTTCGTTTGACCATTCTCTTTCCATCCTAAAAGCTCTGTCCGGATGGGCAACCACATCAAATAAATCTGTATTTATTCCTTCATATATAGCCTTACATATGCCTACATACTCATTATCTGCTGTGCTCTTTTCAAAGCTGTATACACCATTTGAAATCTCATAATGATGTTGTCCTAGCATTAATATCTCCAGGTCATTATTCGCCCTTAACTTTTCGTAATATGACCAATAAGAAGGAAGATATTCTATCTCAAGACCAATATGTACATCTATAACACCAGAATATTTTTCTTTTAATTGTTTAAGCGAAGCTATATATTCATCAAGCTGCGAGTATTTCATTCTGTTAGTAAATGGATCTCCCGGAAATGGAGCATGGTCAGTAAAAGTAATACTTTGTGAACCAAGCTCTATAGCTTTTTTTACATATGCTTCATCACAATCTTCTGATGCATGACCGCACCTTTTTGTATGTACATGAAATATATATTTTTTACCCAAATCAAACATTTTACTTACCTGCCTTTATGTTTCTTTCGAGTTTGGAGCATATCTATCTGGAGATCAAAGAATTTATTTGCAATATCATCATACATTTCGTTCCATTTGCCTACATTAAGTTTTTCTTCCATAATAGATGCTGCTTTTCTTCCAGTATTATCAGGATATATAATCTTGCTGTTCCTATCCACAATATGAATTGAATCAAAACAGCCGGCACTATCTATCTGATCTACACTATTAACCAGATTATTTACAATATAATTGTACTTATCTATAGGAACAAGTCTCGGTGTATCTCCCATTTCCTTTAAAAGTTCTGCTCTGTTTATTGTATAATTCCATGATGTAACTGCATCAATGGCAACTATATAAAGATCTGTTTGATAGCCTTTATCTTTTAATGTCTGACATGTATTTATAGTTACCTGCGGACTCCTGAGAGTTCCCTCGATAACTAAATTATATCCTTCATCAGATAAATCCTTAATAAGTCTTTCTATACATGCATTAACAAATTCCTGCGTTCTTTCAGCCATATCCTTAACATCATATGATACAATGTCTTTGAAACGTGGATGATACTTTCTGTAATCATCCCCATTGATCTTTATGTAATCAATAAATTCATCCTGTCCTATAAAATGAGATTTCCCGGATCCCGGCTGTCCGCCTAGAAATATAACACAATTTTGTTGCTGTGCTATTCCATCCTTTGTAAGTGAATCGTAAATCTTGTTGTAACATTCTTCAAATTCTTCCTGCGTATAATCTGGCATTATTTTTTCCTCCAAAAGATCAAATCACTTTATATAAAATCAAATATATTCATTTGCTCTGGCTCCTTGGCTTTAATCACCAATGGTTTATCTGTTGTAAATTTAAATGATTTTAATATTGCTTTTTCTCTTTTTTCATTTATTTTATCACCATCATTCATTCTTACTAAATACATCTTTATACCTCCTAATTTTTACTTTAAAATCGTCATTTCTTTGCTTTATTCAAACCAATTATTTTCTTCACAACAATCTACTATAGCATTAAGAATATTTTGGAGATTTTGAACGTCTCCATTATCCAAATCTATATTCATATTTTCTCTAGCATATTTCGCAAATCGCTTTGATACTTCTAAGAGAACACTTTGATTGTCGTTTATCAACTCTTTCCCTATCTGATTTCTCATGATATCTTCGCTTATACACATCAACTTCACTGCTTTCTCATGAGCATATACGCAATCTTTGGCAAATTGTGTCAGGTCTGACTTTTTAATTTTCTCTTCCATCTTTTATACTCCTTTAATCTTTTATCTGCTTCTTTTTCTTTTCTTGTTTTGTAACCAAGTTTGTTTAAGATCATCATACTTATCACATGATTTCTGTACTTTATCAAGTAAATCATGAGTCTCGCCTATATTGGTTACATCAATTTTTTTAGTGCAATCAGCAAGCCATGGTAACCTTGAACATATTTCATCAATTTTACTTGCAATTTTATCCTTACGAATGGGTAAGATTGAATTATAAACAGAACCCTGTCTGTGCTCAAATCCGGCTTTTTTTAACTCTACACGTAAATCATAGTACGCATTTGAGATATTATCATAATATTTTTCAAGCATCTTAGTATCCAGATCAAATGCTATTTCTTTCCTTGTTACTATGGGTTCCTTCATGTCCTAATCCTCCAAAACAGCTTTTAATGTATCACTCTCTCCTTCTTCATCATCAAAGGTTTTCCATGTTTTTAGATTTTGTAATAACCAAGACTGTTTTCTAAAACGAGAAATTAATACTACAAGAGCACCTATTGGCTCCTCATTTTCTTTTAACTTGTATTCTCCTTTGCCTATTTTCTCAAAATAGGTATCTTCACATATTGTATCAAGCCATTCCATCACAAGTTCATTATCAAGGTCTGGATCCTTCGCTAATTTCTCAGGATCAAACTCCATTTTCATTGTAAACATGTTTTATTCATTCCTTTCTGCCATTCCATTTTCTCCGTAAAATCTACATATTCTGTATATGTCTATTATAATGTTATTACCATAATATGTCAATATTTTTAACAATATTGTAGTAATATTTTTGCTATGCATTTTTTTAACTAAAAATGCCCCTTATACTTAAAGCACAAGGAGCATCATATTTTATTTATTAACTTTCAATTCTAAACGGCGAAAACATTTCTGCGCATCTAACTGTGATGTAGTATTTTCAATGAGTACACCAGTATCAGAATCATTGATAAGTACAATATAATCATACTTATCATCGCAGCGATAAAATACATATTTGTAATCATCATTGTGACCAGTACTTAACACATCAATATTTTCATCATCATTAAGGCTGTCTGCATAATCTACATAATATTCTGCAGTAACAAAACTGCCAGTACAGAGCTGTTCTCCTTTACGATTAATAAGAAAAGAAGAATCTCCTGACTTTTCCAGACTATATCCTCCAGATTTATCAATGCTGACATCTATCACATCACCAGTATCTGCTTTAATGGTTAATGATTTATTTTTACCACAGCCAATTAACATAACTGAAAAAGCAGCTATAAGACCTATACAGACAAATTTTTTTTTCATATTTTATCACTCATCCTTTTTTGAAAGTTCAATTTTGGCTACTGCTATGTTCTTGTCATTTACACTGTTGTAAAAAGCTGTCTCATCATCTTTTTCAATATAAATATTGAAAGATGTTGCAATAGATGTTGTATCACTAGGTTCTATTTTAACCCCGGATGAATCAAAAGCATCTACTACATAAGCATCTTCTACTATCAGATTTTCTGTTGCAGCTGTTATTGCTCCTGAACTATCTGTAGAAGCTGTACTATCATCAGATGAAGAACCTGTACCTGCAGTAGTATTTGAAGTTGTAATAGCATTTTTATCTATAAGTTTAGAGACATTAATATGATCTCCCCTTCTTATAATACCATTGGCAGTACCGGTAAAATCAGTCGCAGAAAATGATACAAGTACCGGATTATTGTAATTATTTCTAATGTCGTCACCTTTAATGAAAAAACTCTTCTGTAAAAGTTCAGAACTTGAGATTTTCCTGAGAGACGTCATTCCGATCAGCTGTTTCTTTTCTACAATAATATCAGCATTCTTTATTGAGTCATTAGTAGGCTTTGCCGATACATAACTATCAATGTTACCTTCCGTCAGTGTAGTTCCCTGCGGAATTTCCTTGACTGCCCATATCATATCAACCTCATTCTGTGATATCCTGTTGTTAATGACAAGCAATACTATAAATGCCACAATGCCAAATACAAGGGCAATTATGAGATTTTTTACGTTTTCTTTTTTCTTCAATTCCTTTTCACTCCTTTTTTAATTAGCTGATATACTTACCAGTTCATCAAACGTTATATCCACTGTTTGTCCTGCCATAACGTAAAATGAGAATGTCATTTTTACATATATACATGAATTTTGTATATTATCGGCTTTACTGACCGAAGGATCTGAATTACCGGTCAGTTCAGTTACATTGAAATTTCCGCCTGCATCTTTTGCTGATTTATATATTTTTCCACCAACCTTATTATAAAGGATAAACTGGTCTATCTTGGCACTCTTAACAAATTCATCAGTGGGACTTATAGGAAGATTAGCTTGATCATTAAGAGTCAGTGTGCGTGTAAAATCAATAAACCCCAAATTATCATTAAGGGAATCCAAAAAACGCATAAGTGCCATTCTTCCTGCACTTTTATTTGCTTCATTTATATTACTGTACCCGGTAAACGGATGCCCTGATGCATCAATGTATAAATTGGATCCAGTCTGCGTACTTGAAGCATATGCTACATCTCCTGTAGATGCATACTGGTATAAGTCTACAACATTTGCTGATAATGCAGATAAGATAGCTCCATTGTCAACCTTTGTTTTTAGGTGTACTGTCCTTTGAAAAGATAATTCATATACTGCAATAAATATAATGACAATAAATAGGATCATAATCACTATATAGAAGCCAACATTACCCTTTTCTTTTTTTAATAGTAATTTCTTGATTTTATCCATAGCAGCACCAACCTAACATTTGCTTGTTCCTGACTTGATCATAGTTCTGTTTCTAAACGTTCCAAAATTGTTATCATTTAAAAACTCTCTAAAAAACAGTAGAGTACCTTTTATATCAGTCATTTTTGCTGAATTAAAATAATCAAGATCACCTTTTACTACAATACTCACTTTATCTCCATATGGAACTTTTGTTGTAGTATTAACTCCCTGACCGGACACGGTAATATTGACCATTCCATATTCAGAGAGCTGTTTTTTCATATCATCAACTTCACTTATAGTCAGACAACCTTGCGACTCCATTCTTTTACAGTACGTAGTCATTACAAGGTCTATATTGTCTGACGTATTCATGGCAAGTATTCCATACATGTAAGTAAAAAGTAGTACCACTATGAAAACAACAAGAATTATAAAGGATACAGCAAGACTGATATATCCTGCATCACCTGAATGTTTTTTTAATATAAAATTCTTGATGTTCTTTTTCATATACTCATTTCCTTTACATACAGATTTTATTACGTAGTAATTTTGTTTATGAAAGTTGTTACCTTATTCGTAATTGAAGTGATCCATGTCTTGACTATTCCAGAATCTCCACCTGCTACTGCCCACACTATTCCTCCAATGGCAAGTGAAAGTAAAAGTCCGATTGCAATTGCTACATAATGTCCATCACCTGGTTTTTTTACCATTGCTCTGGTTCTGAGACCAATAATTGTTTTGTTAGCTGTGTCCTCAATTTTTTTTACCAATTTAATCATCTTAATTTCCTCCTGTTTTTGATATATAATAAATGTTAAAATGGAATAACTGTTTGACTGCCAAATTCTACTAAGGCAAAAAATACAAGTATCATAATTTCAATTAATACTAATATCTCCGTAATCTGTACATTAGCATTTGTCTTTGCATCAAGCTCTATATCCATTGCTTCCTGAACTGATACAAGATGTTTTGATATATTCTCAATAGATGATAATGTATCTCCTGTCTCAAGTCCCTGTCTTATAACTCCTGCAAATGACTTGACATATTTGTTATCAAACTTAATCTCAAATTTTGTCAACGCATCAGAAATATTATTTCTGGCTTTAATTTCCGAAGTAAGTTCAAGTAAAGCTGCTTTTAATCTGCTGTTTTGTGCAACTTTAAAGCACTGTAACAGCGAATCCGTAAGGAAAAGTCCTGACTCTGTTTTGAGTTTTAGAATTTCATAAATCTCTTTTATATCAAGTAACATTGCTTTGTTATCTGATTTATTTGACAGATGTACTATCAGGTTAGGTGTATAATATCCCACTATTGCAAGTATAAGCATTAGGACAAAACCACCAATAAGAAAAGCAATAAATCCTGCTATTATGCCAATCAATACTTTAACTGCCATAAACTCTACCGGATCAACTGTCCTTTTCATCATAAAATTTACACCTTTTCTCGAAAGGTAAAGCTGCATCTGTCTGTAAGAGTCCTCTTTGTTTTTAAAGACTTTATCACTTATGTTTTTAAGCCTTTCCTCTCTTTCCTTTGTCTGTTCAAGTGCAGCTTGTAATGGTGAGGTATCTGAATTTCTATTTCTGACTTTATATGTAATCAGAAATACAAGAGTACATATCATAGTACCTAAAAGCAATATTGCAATTTTTAATACTAACTCCATACTACTGCTCCTTTCCCATATTCAGCATTTTCCATAATGCAAACAGGCAGGTAAAAAGGAATGTAGCAAAAACAACTTTTCCACCCATGCTTGAAAAGAAAAATTCTAATATGGACTCTTTTACAAAAGCACTCAAGATAAACATAAGTGATACAAATAACACTATAAGCATTGATATGATTGCCATATTTCCTTCCATGGCTTTTGCTTTTCTTTTTTCTTTATTGGACACATAAACAGATATAGTCTCATATGACCTGTTAATTACTTCTTTATAGTTGGCACTATTATGCGAACACTCTACAAGGTTATCCAGAAACATATTAAGCTGTCTGTGTTTAAGCTTAAGATTAACTCTCTGGAAAGCCAGATCAACGTTACCTGTCATACGTGCTTCATGCACACATGTATCCATCACACTATATAACGGCTCATTTAAGTATGGTACCGCATATCCAACAATCGTTACTATGTCATTTGATGCATTACTATAACTGAATAACTGATTAACAAATTCAGCCAGTCCATCATCTATTCTTTTAATATTTTTTTCCACCAACATCTTCATAGTAAGTTTGTATGCAAAAAAGACCAATGCAACTACAGTTACAGTTAAAAGAAAATTTTTAGAAATTACTGTAGTTATAAATGCTACAGCAATAATTGTTACCGTAACTAAAACTATGAGTATTTCTGTTGTAAGGAATGGATATTTACGTCTTAAGCCACTCATTTCAATCTCTGTATCGAGTTTTGTGAGCTTACTCATTTTATTATCCGTATTTCCATACAGCTTCTGGTATTCTTCTACGGACTTTGCTCTTTTATAGTAATTGTCACTTGTATATTTAAGCGCATTTGCTATATTGTAAGACCTTATCCATTTTGAGATAAAATATCCAAAAGCAATACATAGAGGAAAGGTTATTACGATTGTAAGTATTTTATAAATCATAATCACGCTCCTATTCCGATATCATCTAAAGAAATAACAAACTCATCGGTATCCGTTTCTTTATTTTTGTCAGATTCATCAGAGTTAATATACTTCTTATCTATTGGATTTCCATCATCATCAAGCTTAGACATCTTCAGACATTCATTTTCGTAATCCCATCCATAAACTCTTGACATACTTTTAAGCTTATATTTTTCGATGTAGCATATCAAATCGAGTCCGGAAAAGAACTTAAGACTCTGTTCCATTGAATATCCTGTTGCCTGTTTCACATAATCGGCAAGTTTGTAAACACCTTCTAATTCATCATTACCGTGTCCTGTAAGCATAACCTGTGAACCTGTTGCTATAATTGCCGGAAGTGCCGCAGCATCAACACCGGATTTTACTTCTCCTAAGACAAACATATCATTATCATCCATAAGACCTACATTAGCTAATTCTGCCAATGTATGATTGACTGTACTCTCACTATTATCTTCAACAGTATGCTGTACCTGTACCATAGGATGATTTTTTTTATTTACAAACAGCTCATCTGTTTCCTGCATTATCAAAGCTGATTTATTCCAAGGAAATTCCTCTAACAGAGCATTTGCACCTGTAGTTTTTCCCGATGCATTGGCACCGATAAAAATAACACTCTCCCCTGCTTTGAAATGCTTGATTAGATATTTTTTCTGTTTTGTTGTAATATATCCTCTTTCAAACAACATATCTAACGTTACCTTAATTTTTGGAATGGTACGGATATGCATTGATGGAATACCTGACGAATTGATATTTTCTGATGAAAGGTTAAATCTTAATCTGAAAAGCGGATTGCTGAGCGAATCAGAAAACTTAACCTGTGCATTTGCAACAGAAAAATTTTTTTTGTTACGTGTACATACCATTGAGACAAATCTTTTAAAGTCTGCCGCATTTGCAAATCTAAGATCGGACACAAATCTTTCTCCATTTTTCTTATATGTAATATTGTCATAAGAAAGTATTTTAATATCCGAAACATCCTTATCCATCAGCAAAGGTTCTATAATGTAATAACCCCACATATATTTTTCAAACCTTGCTATCTCCTCATCAACAAGAGCTTTTCTTTCATCCGAATTTTTAATATCAATTATTTCATTTAGAATAATCCTTGCTGATTCTATAAGACTTTGTTTATTGCGCTCATAATTTTCCTTGTCATTTTGCAGGTTTGCCAGTTTCAAACTTTCTTTTGATATAAAATGATCAATCAACTGGTCAAATTTTTCATTTGCATATGATTCATCATATTTTGTATCTTTATTGTTCATTGACTACACACACCCTTTATCTTAATTTGATTACAACTATTGCAATAATTCCACCAATAATAAGTACTGCTGTTATTATTCCAATAATTATAAGTTTCTTTAAGGTTTTCTGGAAAACATCATCACTATTTTTTTCAGCTTTTTTCTGCTGTTCCATCAGACATTTTGTATAACTTACATCGGATTCCGTTGATATGTATATACATGCCTTCATTTTTTTAAATTCCTTTACTTTTTTTCTGTGTTTCAGAAAACCCATGCCATCTTTATTGTAAAAAGCCGAAAGAATTGGTATCGCAATAAAAGGCAATGCTGCATAAGGGGCAAGTACGATTGGTATATGTGTAAAGAAAATAAGTGAACACATAATAATCATTCCAATAGCAACTCCACCCAAAATAGCCATCGACTGTTTAAATCCGAAACCGCCCATAAAGTCTGACTTAAATTCTGTAACTTCTTTGTTAGTTTTTACAGACAACATAATTCAACAGCTCCTTCCATTTTCGATAATCTTTCAAATTCAACAATATCTATAACCTGATAGATATTTTTTATTCTTTTCCAGTATTCTTCATGCTGTTTTTTTTCTTCGGCTGTTGCCGACTGCTTGATTCCATTTATAGTTATTGATGTAATAAGCATAAGTTTTACAAAATGTAGTACTCCGTTATAATCAGAATAACTATAATCTTTAAAAGTTCCCTCAACACTAATAACATCATCTTCTGACGCAGAAGATATCTTAGAAACAAAAGAATTAAAACAAATTAATGGAAAAATTCCATCTTCGCTTTGAATTAAAACTCTGCCTATAAAAATGCCATCTTTTGAAAGAGACATTTTAAAGAATTTCAATCTAGCATTATTTATCTGAGTAATATTCAATTAAACATCTCCTTTTCATACCTTGTGCCAATTTGGCACAAGGTAAAATTAATTAAATTACATTCCAAGACCACGCTGTGTGAGCTGGCTTGATTCTTTGACCGCACCTAATGTAACGAACAACATGATAAGTGCTCTGAACATCCATTGACAAACTGTTGTACCTGTTGTACCTGCTTCATTGGTCACAATATTTATTGCATCAGATGAAGTGATTGCCGCTGACAGTTTAAGTGCCAGAAGCATTGTCGCAGCTTCTAATACTGTAGATACTGCATATTTGTAATAATTTGCAGCCGAATGACTAAATGCAGGACCACCTACCATAGTAGATGATGCTATTGCACCATATGGCACAATCAATAAAACCTTAAAAAATCTTATATATGCAAAATATAAAATAGAACCACCTGCGGCTACTGAGCCAACTACAAACAATATGCTTATAATAGCGCACATTGCACCGGAGCCAAGATCTACCGTTCCATTAAGATATCCTGTAACATCAGAAGGAATCGTAAGCTTTACCGAATCTGCCGATGGAACAAATCCGCTCGTAAGTTTATCAACAAGTGAAAAAAAAACTTGTATGATAGTGATACTTCCAGTAACAAGTGTTTCTGCTATTACCAATTTGATAAATTCTTTCAGCATCACTTCAAACCGCACATTCATACGTTCATCCACAGACATTGATATGACACCAATAAGCCAGAAAATCATGACAAGACTTCCACCCACCGCCATAAATGCAGTATTGACCGAAGTAATAACGTTCCATCCGGAGCCACCATTCCATGTATCAGGCGACTGCTTTAAAAGATCAACAGCCAGTCCTATAAGTTTATTGTAGGTTGACGTTCCAAGATCCATAAGAGAATTTGCAAGACCACCAAAAACTCCACCTGCCCAGTTTCCAATAGTAGAATTAAGTGCATCTGTCAGCCAAGAACCTAACTGGCTAAATATGTCTGATACAACACCCATTTACATCAACTCCTATTTATAATCCGAGCAATCCAATAATTACTCCGATACCTGCCATTATAAGACCGCCTCCAAACTCGGCTGCTCCCTGAACGATACCTGACTGGTCTCTTTGCGAAACTCCGGTACCTAAATCCATTCCTCCTTTTACTAACGCAATAACACCAATGATCTCACAAATACCGATAGCACATACTCTAATAATTGTCATACCCTTATCTACAATAGGAACTCCGGTAGAATTGGTTGCATATACAGGCATTGTATTTGCAAGTGTCATTGATACTGCTCCTGCGGTTGTTCCTGCAACAGCACTGATTCGATTTTTGATTTTAGAAAAGTTTTTTTTCATATTTATATTTCCTTTCATAAAAATATAGTAGTTAATAACTAATAATAGAGTACAACTTATAGCTTCCTTTAAAGGATATTTTTTGTTACTACTTTTTGGTTTTTATACCATTTATGTATGTCTACGCAGACATAACATCAATATAGTCCTGCATATCCTCAATACTCATATCCGGTGAAAAATAATACATGATTGTATCTTCATCCATTCCTGAACCTTTTCTGAAAAGTCCAAGTAATAATCTTTGCTGTGGTACTGAGAACCCTTCTTTACCAAGTTTTACAATGAGAAAAGCTTCTTCTTTACTGTTAAGTTCTGCCTTTACATCAATATGATTTTCATGCATTTCTGCTTCATCTTCTGCAATTTTGTCCAAACATTTCCGCTCATTTTGTTCCATTTGCGACTGTGAAATAATCTCATCAAGATTTAATTCACCTGTATCATCATCAATATCAAGCTGTAGCAATTGTTCAAAAGTAAGATTAATGACTGCAAGTTCTGGTTTTTCAGGTCTAACTTCTCCGGAAATATCAGCAATTTTTACCTGTGTATTATATTCGTCCATCAAAATTTTATCGTGGCTTTGCAACAAAGCAAGCTGATCTTTAGACACGAACTCAATACCGGTATCATTCTTCTGATTTTTCTTTTTGATAGCTCTTTTTAATCGTGCATCATATTGATAACCGCCATATTTTTTTAATTCAGGAAATAAAGGATGATTCCATGTTTCAATCTTTTTATCCCGGATAGCATCATATCCATTGATCAAGATAATACATTCATCACGTCTTAACTTACGGACTTCAGATGCCATCATCAGTTCACGACCAAGAGTATCCTCGTTAGAACTTGATGAGCCATTTTTTCCATGTGTCACACCATAACTCTTTTTATATATAGTCTGCTTACCAATGGCTTCCTCGATTTCCTTATGCGTACCTCTCTCATTTCCACCAAGGAAAATCATAACATCACAGTTACCCTGAATAGTCTCATAGTCCTTTTCAAATAATTTTTTAAGCTGAGCATAATTCTGTATAATGATAATTGCTGAAATTTGGCGGCTACGCATTGTGGAGAGCAAAGAAGTAAAATCATCAGGCAACGCAACATTGGCAAACTCATCAAGTAGGAATGTTACATTTACAGGTAATTTACCATCATAGATAAAATCAGCAGCATAATAAAGCTGCTGAAAAGCCTGTGTATAAAAAAGACCTACAAGGAAATTGTAAGTTTTATCAACGTCAGGAATAACGCAGAATATAACTGTTTTTCTTGCGCCAATACTTCTTATGTCCATTTCATCTTCTGACATAAATTCAACTATCTCATCATTCTGGATAGGTGCAAGCCTGGCATTTGCCGAAATGATAATAGATCTTACAGTATCAGCAGCACCACGCATGACTTTGTTGTAGTTGAGTACCGCAGGATGCTTAGGATTCTTTTTTGCAAGCTCATCCATCAAATGGTCTAACTCTGATGGCTGCTTATTTCCATTTCTATCCTCTGTAAACTCAGCAAGTGTAAGTAATTTAAGTACTGCCCCAATGTTATGTTCTATCTTCCCAGTATCCTCATTTTTAACTCCTTCCTTCCATACATAATAAAAAAGTGACTGCAATAGCATACCTTCCGCCTTTTCCCAGAATGGATCTCCGGGACTTGCACCTTTAGGGGTGGTATTACGAATAAGGTTTTGTATCAGCTTAATAACATCTACATCGCTCTGTACATAATCAAAAGGATTGTATCTTGAGCTTTTTTTCATATCCAAAAGATTAAGTACTTTGACATCATATCCATGATGTTCAAGAAAACCTGCCGTATCACGGCATAATTCTCCTTTTGGATCTGTAATGATAAAACTACTCGCAAGCTGCATTATATTAGGCTTTGCGAACTTAAATGATTTACCACAGCCAGAACCACCTATTACAAGAATATTATTATTCATGTGTGTAATATTTTCCGAATCAAGTGAAAAATAAATATTCTTTGATAATATTCTGTTTCTCGTATTAACGATTTCTACTTTTTTATCCAAAAGAAACTCCCCCTTTAATCTGCTTTTCTGCTTTTAAACCAATAAAAAATATTTCTGAGAAATCTCACAAAAATATTTGGTTTCTTTTTAATGAATACAACAATATTCATAGGATCTGACTGGCTTTTACTCCTGTCAGACAACAATTTGGATACCCTTTGAGGACTTTCCCATTTAGATGAACCCTGTTCTTCTCCCGGTCTGCGAGTTTTTTGACCAAATAAAACAATAATAGATATTACAAAATAAAAAAGAATTAAAAAGAATAATATCACTACTGTATACTTGCTAAAATAATTGGCAAATGGCGCAGCCTTTACTATTTTGTATCTGTCCATCATGGTGTAAATTGTATTTTTTACATCTGGTGAAAAAAGGGCAGATAGATAATAGCCACAAATCATTACTGGAAAAAAGAATACAACTAAAAGTACTATATTAAATTTTTTCATACTTATCTGTTTCCTTTCTTTTTACCCTTATCATTATTGTTTGGTAATGCCGGAACACTCTGTCCTGCACCAATTTCTGCTGATTTTCCTTGAGATTGAGACTTCGATTGAGATTTTTCATCACTTCTGTTTGCAGTGTTGTATTTCTCACTTTCACTCATGAAGTCATTAAATCTCATAGTCTTTTCAGAATTATTTTTAATATCAAAAATGGTAATGTCACCATTGCGGTCAAATGCTCCATACAATTTTTCTCCATACTTAACTATATTTTTTTTATTGACAAGAAAAGCCTGACTATAATCATTCTCAAAACGAACCTTCACAAAGTTTTCATTATTTCTCTCTACAGTTCCTATGATCTGGTCTTTATCAAAAATAACAGTATATAATCCGTCATTTTCAAACCTATGTGACTTTCTGCGGTTTTCGTTTTTATTAACAGCCTTTTTTATTTCAGTTTTTTTTTGTTCATCAATCTGTGGCTCTCTTTTTTCAAGTGCTGCATAATACTCTTTTTCTTCTTTTGTAGCATGTTCCGCTAAAAACTTTTGTTTGAATTCTTCATGTGGCAGATTGCATCCCAAATCCATTCCGGCTTCTTCTTTGGATTCTTTTCTATTCTCATCCTTTGCCTTTTTTTCAGCATCCTCCTTGCTCATACCTTCTTTTTGAAATTTTTTAGTTGCATATTCCTGCATAAATTCCATTACACTCTCTATCTTCTGCGAATGTTCAGAAGCATATAAAAAATGAATGTACTTACCATTTTCAATGCCTTTAACTTCTGCAACTGGAATACGATGCTGCTTGCATAATTGTAAAAATTTTTCTCTTGATTCAGGATCATTACTAATACGAACAAAATCCTGATTTTTACTTATCTTATCTAATTTTTTCGCATTGACTTCGCCCTTTGCATTTTCAAGTCTTTTATTATTTCCATATTGCACAGCATGAACAATAAGCATCAATAAATTTTTCATAAAATTGATAGCTTCTTTTGTTGCTTTTGCCGTAAGTTCTATTCCATTAATGGTCACATTCATAGTTTGAGCCATATCATTTATTCCGCTGTCCATCTATAAAACCTCCTACCTTTTTTTTATCTACCATTGCATAATCCATAAGCATAAGTCCAACTGCCAGCTTTCTCATATAATAATAAGAATTGCGCATATGACTGCCTGTATGTTTTCTTATATCTTCCATCTGAGACTGTGTACCAATATTTTTTACAATATCGGAAGGCTCGTCCTCAGATTCAAAAAGCATATAATCAACAACATTCTGCTTATCACTCGAAAGCTTAAGTTCAGACTTATTAAATGTATCCGCCACATTATCTGCGGCTGTTTTCATGATTCTATCACTCATATTTGCACTTCCTTTTTAGCTAACAAATGCTAAAGCCTTTCTAACTACTTCATCAGTTAAATTTTCATCATTGATAAGATCAAAGACGAAGCTGTTATCAACATTACCTGTATTAAGCATAGCTTTAACATCTGTTATCGTGTTCATTGGTAACTTCTTATGCAACATAAGATCAAGGATAAACTGTTTCTGCTTTGTTCCACTTAGCATTTTAAATTTCATTCGTGCAAAAAAGCCTATTTTCTTTTCCTGCTTATCATCCTTGACTTTACTTGATAATATCTTATTTGCGGTCAGATCAGGTGCCTTACAGATGGCAGGATCAATTTCAATCTTACTTTTTTTAATAAACTCTTCTGTAGCTGTATCAGTTTCAGATATATTTGAGGATTCCTGATTTACATCTTTTTCGGGTTCTATTTTTATAACTTCTGTAGTGTTCTCCTCATCAATATTGGCAGTAGGTTCTTCATATACAATTTCCGGAGCTTCTTCCGGTATGTCTCCCATAATGTCGCTTTCTGAAATCTCATAATCTTCAGCCTGTACTGTATTTTCATTTTCTTCTTCAACAGGCTTAACATTTGGTACAGAGTGTGGCTGTGGTGTAGAAGCATCTTCCTTATTTCTTACTTCAGCAGAAACCGGCTGATTCGATATTGCCTGGAGTTTTTCCATGATATTTTCATTTTGTGTGATAATCTCTTTTAATTCGGATATATCAATTGTACCTGATTCAGCCTTATTATCTTTAACTGCACTAAGAACCTGTCCATAACTGCTTGATACAGTTTTAGCAATACTGTCAATGCTTGCATCAAACTTCTCTGCAAAATACTGTTTTAATTCATCTGCAATATTGTTATTCACAGATGTTGTTACTATTTTTTCATGTTCTGCAAGCTTTGTTTTATACTCTTCCAATCTAGCTTCAAGATGGACACATTTATCTTTATAGCTTCTTAACTCTTTTTGTGATTCCTTGAAATTTTTTTCATAAAAAGCTGCTTTTTTTTCTATTTTGGCAAGCTTTTCTGGATTTGCTTCACTTTTACTCTCTGTCTGCAAAGTCTCAATCTGGCTTTTCAAAGCTTCGACTTCGTTTATTTTTTTATCAAGCTCATTTTTCATATCAAGATAGTTTTGCTTTGCTTCAAAACTATCTGTTTCGATCTTTCCTATCAGTTCTGGGATATTCTCAATAACTTCACGTACTCTGTTATTAGACTCTTTCTGATGTATAATATCATCAGTAAAAGAATGAAGTTCTACAGGTGTATCACAAGCATCAATGAACTGTGCTATAGACTCCGCTTCTATGTGATTGTTGTATGCATATACCACTTCTCTGATAAAACTGATAATTTCATCTTCTCCACGAGCAGTTATTACATTAAGCACTATGTTAATCCAGTCAACGGATGCTCCAGTATTAAATAATACTTCCGCTGCAATATAATAATCCTGCTTTTTAAATGATCTTTTTTCGATAGCCGCTACAACCTCAAAATCTATCTCTGATTTGTTATACATACCATCAATAATTAAACTTGTAACGGTATCCTTCTCCTTAAGCTGGCTTAATCTTACTTTTTGCTCATCAGTCAGCTCATTTACATTTACCTTAGACATCAAAATCCTCCTACCCATAAATTACATTTAAAAGGAAAAAATAACTACAATAGCATACACATGTTGGTACAGCAAATGGAAAGCTAGTAATTCTATCCTTTATATATTTTTTAAAATTCATAACTAAAGAAAATACACATGCCCCTGCCATTAAAAAAAGGAAGGACTCTATAAAAGTTGGTCTTGAATATTCCATACTTACAATGTAAAAATATGGAGTTAATGAAAAAATAAGCTCTATATCACCTGTGTTCAGAGCTTTTAATCCTCTAAAGATAAGCAATAACAGACCACATGCTACAACTCGTATCAGATAGTTTTTAAATCCGTAATTATAGCTTAGAATCAAACCTATACCGGTAATCAGACATACTATGCATGTTACAGAATATATTTGTTGCATCATCATATCTGTTTCTGCCGCAACAAAAACCACAACTGTAGGTATCACTAACAGATTATTAAGCGGCTCAGGCATATTGCCAATAATCAGTCCTGCGACAAATGAAAATACATACATTCTATAAATGTATGTATTATTCATTTTTTCACATAGTTCATTATCATTTTTCTTGAAAAGATATATTATAAGTGCATTGCATAACACCACAAATATTGCAGTCATTATTGTTCCAATACTACTCAATTCTCTTTATGCCTCCTGTAAGCGCTGCAAGTGAAGATAACTCACTTATTTTCTCATTAAGTTCGTTATATTTTTTCTTGTAATCGTCTCTTTCCTTAGACAAATTGTATATCTGTCCTCTAAGGTCATTCTCTACAGCACCACACTTATTAAGCTTATCCGTCATTCTAATAATCTGCTTATTTGCAATGCTCACTACTCTACGCAGATTGTTGATAAGATTGGTTTTTCTTTTATCTTCAAGAATTGCATCCGTAATAGACTTTACAAGTGTATCTAAATTTCCATCAGCTTCCTCATGGTCAAGGGTATCCATAGATACTCCAAGTAGATCTTCAATTGTCTGAGTAAACATATTTTTGTCTGGCTGAGCAGAGCTTCCTAAAATTTCAACACGTACTGCATTAGGTTTTTGTTCAGAAACTATTTCATCAGTTTCATTTTTTTCTGTTTTTTCATCATCTGTTTTATCAGATGATGATGCAGAATTTTCGTCAGTTATTTTATCTTCCTTTACCTCGTAATTATCTAATGCATCATCAAGCTCATATGCTTCACTTTCAGATAAAATTCTCACAAACTCGTTTACCGGAATGTTCTTTTCCTGTGCTTTTAATGCTGCTATTGTATAATAGTCAATAAGTTCATCTATATTATTGATTTCTTTTACAGCTTTAAAGAACTCTACATGTGCTCCATTTTCAAGCAGTTCTTTATATGTGGAATCAAATTTGTGAAAATCATTATCTGTTGCTAATAAATTTAAGAGTTCTTCCGCAGAAGAATCTTCAACTCCTTTATCAAGCAAAAACTCTGTAAAATCTCTGGATTTCATATTTATTTTTTCAATCAATCCGCTGTAACGTTCTTTTAATTCATTTCCTCTTAAAATCATGGTAATTCTCCTTTGCTTATATTATTGTATAATCCAATTTTAAAACTTTTATTTTCAGCATTTATGTAATATATGAAACAACTTTTTTGCTTTTTTTTCATTTTTGTAAATAAAAAAACTATGCTTTGTATTTACAAAACATAGTTCTTTTTGTGACTGAATAAATAAAATCTACTTTGGACTATCTGAATTCGAGATTGGTATAATTATGAATTTATTATAGGGTAATTCAGCCACATTCCAAATACATTAAAAAGGAGAAAACTATGAGAGTCTATTACGTTTCCTCAATAATATAATACACATTTCAAAAAAAACATTTATGTATTATAAGTAACTTTGTTGCTGATACATTATACTTTTTTGTCACATTTTAATTCTAAATTGTTTTTTCCTTTTTATTTTCTTTCTGTTCTTCCTGTTTTAGTTGATACTCTTCAGGTTCGGGTATATTTTCATATTCCCGCTCAACTTCTTGAGCATCAATAACTTTTTCATCTATAAAGTCTTTGATATTATTGATGGACGAAATTTTCTTTTTCAACTGTCTTTTTTCTTTACTAATTCGTTTCAGTTCTGTTTTAATTTCTTCTTGATATTTTTCAATTTCTGCATCTGAAAAGCCATATTTATTTAGTACAGATTTCAACTCAATATATCTATCATGTTGTACTTTACATTCTGCCATGCCATTCTCATATGAATAATATGCCATTTCATTTTTTTTCATTTCATTATAAGTTTTAAGCAGTTCCTTATATGGCATTCTATCTACATATACAGCTTTTCTTTTCTCATCGAGCTTGGAAATTTCAGAATCTATCCGAACAATAGCAGCATTAGCACTTTCAACATCTCCAATATGATATTCATTTATTAAATCAATGTTGTTTTCATATTCACGGATTTTTTTAAGACTTTTTTTTATTTCATAATAATTTGGTCTTGTACCTTTCTTGTTGAGTATACCTCTTTTATACATAAGTACACACACTCGTTTAGAAAGAATTGAATTATCATCATACTTAGGTTTTTTCCAGTAAACATATCTTACTATAAACTGGCGCATATCTATTTGTGCAGGCACCTCATATTCCGGCAAAGGATTATTTTTTAGTTCAATTCTTTTTTTTATAGACTCAAGGCTGTAACCTTTTCCTAAAGCATAATTTCTCCTTGCTCTTTCCATTCCTCGTCCTGTAAGAGCAAAATAGTCACCATATTTTTCAGACTTACCATGTCTAAGCTTATACCCCCAACCTTCCAGTATCATAAAAAATTCGCTTAAACTATGACTTGAGAGTATTGCATCATCAATATCTTTTTTGATAAATTCACTTTTAGTATATGACTCTTTCTTTTCATTATAATACTTATTATTGCCCCTTCTTTTTTTATAATATTTTTTACCATTCTGTTGTTTAGGCTGCGAGCTATAATAATTCTTCTTTTCCGTAGTATTTTTTTCATGTGCCATATCATCAGAGTTGTTTTTCTTTTTATTTGTACTCTTTTGATGCATAGCCTGTGTTTTATAGTATTCCTTATTTGACATACCTGTATCATCTTCTAGTGTATGAAGTCCTCTGGCTTTGCACAGCTTGTCAAGTTCAGGCTGAAATATCTTTGCCCAATCTCCATCCTCATATCTAAACTTTTTTCCATCATTAAAATTAACACTATTAAAAACAATATGACAATGTGTGTGAGCCTGATCTGTATGCACAGAATATACACATTCATAATCTTTTAATTGCTTCTCACAAAATTCTCTTACAATTTCTAATGCTGTATAATAATCAACATGTTCTTCCGGGGACCATGATATAGTCCAATGATATCCTGTTCTGCTGTTTTTATCACTACTGTCTTTTCCGTAAAACTGTTTAGTGCGAATCATATCCTCTAGCGCAGAATTAGTACTGCAATTAGAAGCTCCGGTAAATAAACCATTTTGTGTTTTTTTAGGATTCAAAGCATAATTTATACATTTTTTTAATGTTGCATTATTACCTGCCTTAGTTGGATGGCATGTTGATATCATTTTAAGTATAGCCATAAGTGTCCTCCCTTTTTTATTTTGAAAATAACCTTGTGCCAAATTGACACAAGGTTATATGATTACTCTTCTTCCAAATTCAAAGATTTAAGTTTTTGTATATATTTATCAAGACCAAGATTAAAATCTGGAAATTCATTATTAATGGCGCATATCAACTCTCTCTTACATTTTTTAAATACACTAAAGACTTTGAACAAATCATCCATAGATATTATATATTTATCAGTACCATAAAAATCCACATTGTAACTAACAGCAGTCCATTTGCCTATAGGTGCTTTTTTATTTTTGACAACTACAGCAATAGTAAGACTATACATAGTGAATTCATCTGGTGGGATAAAATCAGATGATGTTAATAATCCGAAAGAATTATCAGCACTTAACAGGCTTCTTTCCAGTTTTTTTAAATCCAGTTTTTTTTCGTCAGTCATTTTTATACCTTTCTTTAATTAGTTAAATGGAAGTTCTTCTCCAATATCTTCTGGGATATTCATAAAACCACTTCCATCGGAAGGTTCAGGACGTCCATCACTATCAGAAGATGTCTCTCTTTTGCTTTCAGCAAAATACATTTCCTCTGTAACCACATCCGTGGTATATATTTTCTGACCATCTTTATTAGTATAATTTCCTGTTTGTATTCTTCCGGCAACAACAATTTTACTTCCCTTATGCAGATATTTTTCTGCAAATTCAGCTGCTTTGCCAAAAGCTACACAGCTGATAAAGTCAGTTTCTGTCTGTCCATCTTTTCTACGCCTGCGCTCAACAGCCAGAACAAATCTGGCTACTAAAATAGGCTCCTCGCCGTTTGTTTGCCTCATATCCGGATCTTTTGTTAATCTGCCTAATAATTCTACCCTATTCATCTTTCGTTACCTCCTTTAGCTTATCTGCACTTTCTTCTTACATGTGTTGGTTCTTCCTGTTCTTCTTCGTGTGATGTATCATTTAAGTGTGGAAACGCACGACTTCCATCTGCACCATATTCAGCTTCGTGACGATCAATATCAATCTCTGAAATATGATCAAGATGCATATTTTCAACATCACTTCGATCAGGTTTATCAGTTCCAAATTCATATTCATATTTTCCATGGAACAGTTCAGTTACATCATTAACATTTGCTGCATACCTTGTACCATCATCAGCTTTAAGTTCTCCAATACTAAGTATTCCTGCATCATTCTGCCATTTATCAATTACCGTATAAGGGAATCCACTATAATCGAATGTTTCAGTATACTGTCCGCCTAAATCCTTAGTTCCCCATACAACATTTCCCTTTTGATTTTCTGCATACAATAAGATTTCATTATCATTTTTCTTTACGCAATTATCCAATACATCGTAAGCAGCCTTGCCATTGACATAATTATTCAATTCTTCTTGGCTGTCAAAAGTAATGGTATCATTCTCAACTACAAATCCATTAAAATTGATAGGCTCTTGATATTTTATATGTAAAATAATATTTTCAAGAGCGGGTGTCAGTAATTTTTCTTCCTCTAAACACAAACCATCTGCTTTCATTTCATTGTAATCTTCATATCCTAGCTGTCCTGCTCTTATATCCAAATAATCAACAACAGGTATTTCTCCCATATTTGTTTTAATCATTGCATCCTTTACCATTCATATGTTCCTTTCTATCTACCTTTTTTACGCACTTGTGTTCTGTTTTGCTCATGCAATAAGCCTAATTCTTTGAGCTGTCCAATAAGCTTATCAAATTTTTCATTAATAGCTCGTCTTTCTTCCCCCTCTGGGAAGGCTTTAATAACTTTATCATCAAAGATAGCTACGGAAGAATTAGCATGACCGCATAAGTAATCTGATTTATAAGATAATTTATCACTAACATAGCAGGCAAACGCTCTTGCAAACATCTCCTGTTTACTTTGCCAGTATCCTTTTGATTCCTTACTGTATATAGAATCAAATGTCACAGAATTTTTATAAAAATCTGTTTTTTCTGTAAGAGAAGTCTCTACTTCCTGCTGTGGTTGAGTATAAATCTTATTAGTCTCCAAAAGCTGAACATACAACCAGTTCAGCATATTATCATCAAGATTATATTCAGATGCAGCAAATATATCTTTATTAGCCTTATCAAATACAACCATTGCTTTATCTTTATTTAACTCGGTATCATGCATCAGCAATTCAAAATCAGCAGAATATTTATTCCATATATCATCCTTACATTCATCAAGTAATGCTGTAAAATCCTCCTTAAATTTCTTTTTTTCAGAAATATATGCCAACTTCCATGCTTCATGTCTTTCTTCCGGAGTTGATGGTTTTCTAAAAAAACTATTCATAAGCTCTTTTGCCGATTCAAGTGCATTTTGTCCCTTCACATCAGATAACCATGTATCCCATTCACTGCCATTAAGTTTTTTAGAAAGAATATTATCAAGAGCATGTCCCCATTCATGAGCTAATGAACCTGCACCATGCATTTTAGTAAGATTAATTACCTGTCTTAATGGTTCATAATGTGCTACTGCTCCTGCCGATCCACGAGAGCCAAAAGCTATTGATAATTCACCGCCAAGACTTATATCCTGTGGATCAATATTAAGGGCATCTGCAAGATCCATAAATGCATCATATCCGTAGTTAAGTGAAGCCTGTCTGTCAGTTTCATTCATCCAGTTTCCGAACTCACCCCCTGCGAATCCAAATGTATCAAGATACATTTGACCATCAGCCGGATGATTTTCGTCAACACCATTACTCGGGCCTGTCCTTTTAATGTGTTTTAACTGTTCTGGTACGAACTTTTTCTTACGAGCCTGCTTTTCACCTTCTTTTGCTTCTGCTTTTAAAGTAGCCATTTTATCGCCCATTTTTTCTACAACCTCATTTGCCTGTTCTTCAGTAAGATTATTGGCAACAATAACTCTTTTATATATTACAAAGCATGTATCTTTTTCCCATTTTGAAGGATCAGCAAATTCAGCATCAGGATAATGAAAATATGTTGAACCACCTACCTTTCTTTTGAGAATTGTTCTATCTCTGTCTTTATCAAACTCACATGAATCATCGTATTTAATAATTTCAAATCCATCTACTTTTTTATCATGTTCACTATAACAAAACTGCTTTTTTTTGATTTTCCTATCAAAATCAAGTAATGTGTAGCTATTAACATGACAGGCTTTTAAGAGCTTATTTGATAAACATCCATGGCACTTATCAGTTTGCTCAATATAATACCCTTTTCTTGTTACATATGTGCCTTCAACTTCATTTTTATAAAAAGACAAAATATCATTCTCAGTTTTAACTTTCATCAAGAGATCTTTAAATTCAGATACAAATGATACATATCCCTCAATTTTTTTTGTTGCAAGCTCATCATTATCTTTTTCAAAATACTCAAAAGTAGGTTTAGTAGGAAGAGCATCACGAACAATTTTTATAAAGTACGCAACCTTTACCGGCATCCCCTCATCTACCAATTTCTGATAATCTGGTTTTGGAAAAACATAATTTTTTGTAGCATACTTATTTTTTTCAGCAAAATTCATATCCTCAAGATCTGTATAACTTAAACCTCTTTCTTTCCATAAATCTTTTTTTGCACCGCCAATTTTTTTACCAAAGTCCTGAATTTTTCTTTTTGATTGCTTTGCTGATTTCTCTGGTTCATCAACTATCTGATATGTTTTTTCTGTATCTGGTTCCTGCTTTTCTTGTTGTTCCTGAACTGGTGCTTCAAACTCTTTGTCTCTCTTATCAAGTACATCGCCTATTCTTTGTGCAGCTTTTTTCGGTATATTTTCAGTTTCAAGAAAAGCATATTTAAGTTCAAGTAATTCATCAGCAGTCGATACCTCAGAAATTCTTTTTTCCCAAGTATAAAATGCTGCTTCTTCGGATAACCTGCCTTGCAATTTTTCAATCTCAGTTGCATTTTCTAAAGAATCCCATATATCATTGTCTTCTGTATGGATAGAAAAAGTTGCACCATACTTTTCATTCATAACAATATACGTAAGTATATTTGGTGTGCCGGATACATTGCACTCAAATGTATATGTTTCCTCTTTGGTGCCATTATCAAAATCTCTACTGATGACCTTAAGATCAGTAACATCTGTAGATTTTATCTTTTTATCTTCATGCACCTTTGATTTCATTTCTTCTATTTGATCATTTACTTCTTGCTTGCGCTTTTCAAGAAGCTCTTTTGTATATTCCGACCTAGTGATTTTAAGTGCATAATTTAAAACCAACTTTTTCTCACTTAATGTAAGTTTTGCTTTTAACTCATCTATATTGCTAACAGATATTTCATATAATTTATCTCTGTCATACTCATTTTTATCTTGCATATACAACATATATGTTGCATATGCAACCGCACAATCCATTATAGAATTAGGAATAACAAAATCATCCCCATCCATTAAAGTATTTGCACTTTCCTGCGCCACCGCTTGTATATGTCCAAAACTCAACTTACTTTCAGGTTTAGGCATATCAATATCAAGCGAAATACCACCCGCTGTAGTCTGTTCCTGTGAAAACAGATGCTCAACAACATAATACGATGTTAAATCAGAGCTTAATTTCAAATCTCCATTTTGTATTTTCTGTCTTTCTACATAATTTGCTGTGGCAAGATCACGGATTACTCCATTATCATCTATAAACTTTCTTTTTATTTGTTTACGTTTAAGAAAAACAGGTGTACCATGTTCTCCGCTTTTAACTTGATATCCTCTCTCTTTCCATCCATCATATGTATCTACATATGAATTATTATCCATAAACATGGATGCAGCATAATAGGTTAACTGATTGTTTTTACTTAACAATTCTAAATACTGGCTCATTTTTTCAGGATTATCAAATAATTCAATTATGTTATCCTCAGCTTTTTTTACTAACTCCCTAAGTTTTTCATCTGCCATTAAATCACCATCTCCATCAGTTCATCATCATACTCCACATAACAAGGTGAAGAATTTGTTTCATCTTCCATAACATTTTTAATATCATCAATGCTAAGTGCATTTCCTGTAATTTCATACAGTTCATCATCATCTAACGATTTAATCTGTAAAGTTTCATTATTGATTACGTTGTAAACCTCGCCTAATTTAATCATTACTAATTCTCCTTGTTTTTATTTATATAATAAACCGCTAATTATATGCGGTCAGCAGCTATTAATCTATATTTTGGGTGTATTTTTGTTGATAGCCGGAATATAAAATTGCACCTTGTGCCAAATTGACAGAAGGTATAATTAAATTACTTTATTAAATCCAATAGTTTAAAAATTCATAAAAGCTCCTTCTTCCACATTTGCACTGTAGGAATTTTCTGATAAGGCAGCTTTAAAATCAGCTAAGCTTGTATAGGTATGATTCATCCACTTAATAGACTTGATAGGCGCACCGCTAAATGCTCCTGCTTCAATCTTAGTAAATGTATCTGGAAGTATTACTGTCTCCAGTTTTGTACATCCTGCAAATGCTCCTGCTTCGATTTTACTCATGCTTGTAGGAAATTTTACAGAAGTTAAAGCCGAACAACCGGAAAAAGCAGCCTGTCCTATATCAAGATCTCCGGCACTATTTATATCATTAGGAATATCAAGTGTTGTTAAATCATAATTGTAATAAAAGCAAGCTGTCGGAATACTATGAAGCTCTTTTGTATTAAATACAATATTTTTTGCCTGAACATCACTAAATATTGCCTGCCCTGTAATGTTCTTTACACCATTAAGTATAATGCTCGAATAATGAATAGTATCGTCACTCACAGTATGAGACGAACCACCCTGTAAATTTCCATCAGCAAAAAACGCACCGCCATCAATAGTTTCTGCGGTAATATCTAAATCTTCTCCGTTTGCTCCCATGTTAGGCATATACGCAAAAGTTCCATTGCCAATGTTTTTCATTGAAATTTTGCTTGTAAAATTTGAAGTGTTTTTATTATACATATTATCAGTTGCAGAACAGTTCACAGTACTGATATTAATATTGGAACCTGCAAAAGCACTTGTAAAATCCTGTACATTATCAAATCCTGATAAGGTGAGACCAGAAACATTTACATTTTCAAACGCATGAGCCATTGTTGTAGTGTTACCAAAATACAAACTCATACTATCAGCCGAAATTTCCGTTATGCCTGCAAAAAGATATGATGCATCAGCAGGTGCTTTAAGTGGAATTTCAGGTGATGCAGGTGCAATATGTATATCGTTTTTACCAGATGAGCCATAAGCAGTTATCCAACCTACAACAGTCTTATCGTTTGTAACATCAAACGTATCAGACACATTTCCTGCCGTGTATGCATTTTCGATATACAATTCATGAATATTATTTTTTGAGATACCACTATTCATAAAATTTGTATCATTTGCAGAACTGGCAGGCAAAACAGCATATACACTTTGAGCATTACAAGTACTGCATACTGCGGAATTTTCTGAATAAACCCAGTTATGTTGATGCACCCCCATTGAAACATTAAATGCAAGCTGACCACTCCATCTTCCAACACCAAGATTTCCTGAGATTGTACCTAATGCAGTTTCTCCGGACTCACCACTTATATTATTTGCAAAAAACTCAGTCTGTGATTGATCTACGCTAAGCTCTGCCTTATCTAAAGATACTGAATTTTTTACATTTATTTTTGATGAAGGACTTACAATAACAGACTGATTAGAGGCAAGATTGCCTTTTACATTAACCTCATAAGTAACGGACTGTTGACCAGATTGCAAATCTGTAAGTTCAAGTGATTTAGGCACCTGCACCTTAAATGATGGTTCTTTAGTATAAGAAACAGGGACTAATTTCGTACCTGTTTCTGTTGTTTCTACTATATCAGCCGCCATAACTGATGTTGTTCCGCAAAGTGTACTTAACGAGAGCATAATAGCTAAAATTTTCTTTTTCATATGTTTTTTCCTTTCATAAAAAATGTTATTGAATAGAAACCTTTATGTTGTTATATATAAATGGTGTATATGATTGCATCGTATCAATATCATATGTATTGATACAAATTTTTATATTAGAAGTACCACTTCCTAATAATTCATACAGTTTTACAGGTAATGATTTATCTGGCGGAACCATATCTGACTTATATACTTCTGTATTATTATCAGCATTTACAATGGAATACTCAAAATACACATCATTTTCTTTAGGATTTGTCATATATAAATAATCATCTTTTCCAAGATCATATACCGAATCGAATCCCGGAAATGTTATCGTTCCATTCATATCTGGTTCAGAAGAATTTATAATATCTCCAATCGAATCATCTATTACAGGTGTTTTTATATGTTTTCCGAATAAAATCCAAAGCAGCATAAGTAGTAATAATAATATAAGTATAAATATCAAATATGATTTTCTTATAACTGCAATATATTCAGTTTTTCCAACTTGAATATAGCCTATTGTTTGATAGAATTTAGGTTTTTTATTTATAACCGGGAACTCTCTTTTACTGTCAGGAAAAAGGATAATTCTATCACCTGTCATTTTTTTGTTTTCGGTTTTAAGATAACCGACAACTTGATAAGACTCTTTTTTCTCTATGGTATGTGTTTTAAAAAAATGTGCCTTTTCCTTGTATTTATACCTGTTTTCATTTCTATATTGCTTGTATGTTATAGTTTTTTGTTTTTCAAACACATCAGAAGATATATTTTCATACAATTTTGTCATAGTCATGTCCTTATTTTAAACCTAATATACCTTGTGCCAATTTGGCACAAGGTTCTCTGATAATGCATTATTTCTGGTAAAACTTTAAATTAACGCTATGTTTAAATAAATCACCTGCATTACAATTTTTTATTTTTAATAGTAAATCCAGTGCATTATTCTCATTTAAAAGAAATGTTATAAGCTCTGGATCAGCTTTTTCTGCATTAATGGAAATATTATTAATTACATTCACACGTTGCAAATATGCTTTTGAATACTGTTCCAAAATCAAATGCATATTGGAATAGTGTGGCAGACTATAAATCAACTGCATATTGGAATAGTGTGGCAGACTATTTATCCAATGTTCAAGCTCTGCTCTCAATTTATTTTCCAATTCATCAATCTTATTTTTTTTATCCATACTTATCCTCTTATAATCACAGTTTTTCATATACGATATCATTAAGCTTATTCATAAGTGCAAACAGCTTATTTTTATCATAATCTGTATAAAATTCCATGTTGGCATTGTGAACAATCTGATTTATATTGTTTCCTATATGATTTATCTCATTTATCAATTTTTTTCTTTGTAAATATACTTCCTTATTTTCAAAAGCAGGATCAAGCTTTTTAAAACTTGCATCTAAAATTTTACGAACACACTCAGATTTATCATTTCCTGTTTTTTTAGATAATTTCATCAAGCTATCGTATTGTTCCTGAGTCAGTCTGCAACATAAAGTTTTTGTTTTTGCCATAGTTTTTACCTTGCAATTTTCTTAGGTCTATCTTCCACCATATTTTTTATATCAAGAAAATGTTCTGTTTGAACTAATGCATTTTCAAGCGAATGTAGTTCTTTTTCTCTATCAATCAAATCAACTAAATTCTCACAATACGTTTTTATATTTTCAATACTGATTGTTGTGATTTCATCAAGTGAATCCATAATTTTTTCAGTTTCCTTATATTTAAGGTTTGCTGCTAATGCAATCACCTGATCTATAGTAACTTTTTTACTGATTTCACCGGTCTGATCTACACAATTAAGAAAAAGACTGTCTCCAGAAATTTCAATGCTATGTCCATTAACTTCTAAACATTCTGATAATGTTTTAGCCTGCTGTTCATCCATTTCAATATTGGAATATTCCTTAATCCATTGATATAAATCCATATTAATACATCCTCCTTTTGATACTTAACTACTATAAATGTAATACATTCAAATTCCATTATTGTATATTTTGTGTTATTTTTTTCAGCTTTTTAATACAAATTTGTAAGTAATATATTTTTCATTCTATAATTGTGTTTCACTTGACTTACCACGCAATGCGTGGTATAATATCTATAGAAGTTAAGAGATGGTATATGAAAGGAGAAATTCATTATGAATACAACATCTTATGCATATTATGACAGAAATTCAAACAGCATTAATCCGGTAATGGTATATTACTCACCAAAGCCAGTTTTTAAAAAGCAGGACATCAAATGGTTTGATGATAGCAAGCTGATAAGAAAAAACAAGGAGAAAATGTAATTATGAATAAACAGATTTCAGGACAAATTAATTTGTTTGATATCTTCAAAGAAGAACCCAAAGAATCACCTGTATTACTAAATCCTGGACAAATAGTATATTTAGTTGTTCGTGGCGATATTGAACCATACAAAGTATCTGATAGGTCATGGGATATACAGGGAACTAATAGAGGATATGATTTATTTAATATTGAATCTAATACTCATAGTAATGTGACTTGGAATGTTAATATTAATAAAGACACATTTACAGATAAAGACTCTGCTGAGCTCAAGGCGAATGAATATATTTTCAATAATGATTGTATTCTTGCCAAAGATATGTACATCAAAGAGTTAGTAGCATATAAACACGGTTATTTAGGTAAAGAAATTTATAATTGGTATGCAGTACTTGAAAATAATATGATATATTATCATTATGGAGGTAAATATGACCATATTGGCTCTACAGACGAAATAAAGACTTTTGAGGAAGATAATAGTAAAGTTGATTCAACTGTAGTATATGATTACATTCCACATTTCAAAAACATGTATAAATGTGATACTGATTCTAATTGGTTATATGCGGATGCTCATTATCAATTTTTTCATTTATAAAAAGTATATAGCCAGACCTTTAATGTCTGGCTATATGTTAAAATAAAATATCAAGTTCAAAGGAAAAGGAGAATATATAAATGTCATTTAAAGAGTTGAGAGAATTAACAGGACTTAGCAGAGCAGCTTTTTCAAGGGAGTATCATATTCCTATTCGAACAATTGAAGATTGGGAAAGCGAACGAAGGACACCACCTCAATATGTGTTAGAACTTTTAGAATTTAAGATTAGAACAATTTTATCACAACAAAATAATTAAAAGGAGTAAAATACACTATGAAAACAGGTGAAGCAAAAAACATGAAAATTCGGACTTATAAATTAGAGCTATCAGATGCAGATGCAAAAAAAATTACATTATTATCTGGTAAATACGGACTAAATATTTCAGAACTTTTAGAAAATTTTATAGGTGATCTTGTTGATGGAACATTCACTAACGGAAGCGATGAAAGAATGTATGCCGATATGGGGTTAAATAGATGTTATTTTTCGCATTAGGAAAAATAACGCTATCCACAAGCGTATATTAAATGTGTGGTAGCTGCGATTGCAGAGAAAGAGAGGTTTTTATATGAGAGGAATGCTGACAGATAATGTTCAAGAAAAAGCGGTGACATTCTTGAACAGAACAATATCACAAAAGGAGCTTAGATTATATCCATATATAGATTATTCTATAAAAAATGGATGTCAAGGATGGAGCTATTCAAAAATGGATGAAGAAGAAATTAAAATTCTCAACAGATTATACAATGAAGGACATATTATCTATTCGCCTGAAAAGGTAATTGTAACTCGAAACTTTTATAATTTCATGCAAGATGTGTTAGCGGTGGGATATGTTGAAGAATTTATTTAATCATATGAAATGACGGTTTCACATCAAGATAATAGACCTTATGTCAACTTGGCATAAGGTTTTTTATTACAATTAAAAGGAAAAATTAGATGTCTCAGACTCAAAAGTTTTATTCATATAATATATTTTTGCTTGACTTACCACGCAATGCGTGATATAATATCTATAGAAGATAAGGAAAGGCACTCATTGAGTGAAAGGTGATTAATTATGGGACAATTTAGTTGAATTTATTCAAATACAAATACACAACTTATTGATAATAAGTATGCAGATACATACTTATTAGTGCCAAAGCCATTTCAAGAGAAATACGGTAAGGCAATTTATGAATCTTGTTATGATGGCTATGGAAATTTTGACATATATGATGTATACGAACTAATTGCAGAATGGAATAAAGAAATGATTCCGGAAATAATAAACAGAGCCAAAAACGGAACTTGGCATTGTATGAATTCGTGAAAAATATTCTTTCGCTTAAAGTCACAGCAGCCGAATGGCAATCTGATCTTTTTATGAAAAATGCAAATATCATATTCTTGTTGTGACATTCAAAATTCTGATTCATATGAAAGGAGACTATATGAGCCAAAAGAAAAAAATAAAAGAAAACATTCTCCAAATGAATGCATCCTATATTGTGACAGATCCATCGGGAACGACACTTAAATCAGTGGGAAAACCTCTTGCAGATCATGGATATAAAATCCAGATTCTTAATCTAATGGACCGGTCACATTCCAACAAATTTAACCCTTTTAAATATGTTAAAACGAAAGAAGAAATCAACATTCTTTCTGTCTTACAACAAAAGTATGGTGAAGAATTTACATTTAAAGCTTGGTCATGGGAGAAATATGGGAGCAACAATAAAAATGCGTATGTTACCTGTGAATCTATGCCTGGTGTTGAGATCGAGGTCTACCAAAGAGAAACCGATAATGGCATGACCTATTATGATGATTATATGGCTTATAAATATAAAAGTAGATTTCAGGAAGATTTGCAGCGATTCACTGATCAGATTTATCCAAATGCAAAAGTAATTTTCATGGTTGATTCATCCACTTTCCCTTTGGATATGGGCATGGGAATGACCTATGATGAAATCTTACAAGATAAAGATACTGTGCTATCCGTTACAATTCTTGTAAAATGCGATTCTGATGATCCGCAAAAGGAAGAGCATTTGGAAGAATTCCGTCAACTATTGGAAGACAATAGTGTCCGTGTAAATGGAACGCTCATTTATACAAGTGATGAAACAACGTGGAATGAATATAGTGAAAACAATTATTCCAATTGGTACGCAAATGATGACCGGTATTTAAGCCGATGCAATTTTTCTTTAGACAAGTCCTACCAGTTTTATAAATGTATCAAAACTACTTGGTAGCAGTATTAACATTGCAGGGAAAGATTCCATCTGGCAGCAGACACCGTTGGAAGATACTCTTGGACCGATGGTTAAATCTGGAAATACCTTGTTAAAGAAATACTATTTACCATTTTCATTGATTCCACGCATCGACAAGAGTGATATTGTATTTTATTGCAAAAGCAAATTGGATGATTTTTTTGCTTTCTGAATGAATTTTAAAAGCCCCTTGGGATTTCCCTTGGGGCTTTCTTTTCGCTAAGGATTACAATTTTTGCATGCTTCATATCCTTCACTGATCAATTTATTTTTGTCTCCAGTATATTCTTTCTTATTTGCTTTGCTCATCTTGGAAACGCTAGAGCAGGATGGTTTATGAAATTTGTGAGTATTCTCATTGATGATATCTCGGTTATAGCCGTAGAGTTTGTTACGTCTGAATCAGTAGAACTGCTATTACTTGCATCATTGTTATTTGACGCACCACTGGTGGCAGGTATATCCGTCACAACAGAATTACTATCCCAAAGACAACTATCACCTGTTTCGTAATTAATTGTTACACCTGGCTGCACATTGTAGACATATACGCAGAATTCGATCCCTTCTCCATTATCTTCCACAGATTTCGCTTCCATCAGAACACCACGGCACCCCAATTCATTTCCATTAAATTCAGGAGTCACCCTGTATAGTACATGTAAATACTACCAAAAATTGGAATGAGAATATGTGAAAAAAGACCATTGAAAATCAATATAATAGACCTTATGCCAAATTGACATAAGGTTTTTTACAATTAAAAAGAAAAATTAGTTGTCGCAGGCTTAAACAATTTTAGTCTATCATATAATTTTGCTTGACTTACCACGCATTGCGTGGTATAATATAAATATAGTAAGGGAGGGAACATCTATGAAAATTAAAAAGATAACGTATTATTCAGTACCAAGGTCAGAATCAGGTACTTGTGCTTGCTGTGGAAAATCTATTCAGAATATATGTAGTGTGGAAACTGTAGAAGGAGAACATTTTAACTTTGGAACAACGTGTTTTGATAAACTTATAAAAGACAAACTTCAGTCATTCCAGAGAAAAGAGTACAATCAAGCAATAAAATTTCTGAAGAGATATTGTAAACAACAAAAAATATGGGAAGACATGACAGAAGAAGACTATCTTAATTCAGAGATGTATAGAACGGCTTGTATATGTGATGGTGGTGCTCCATGGGAAATAAAGGTGGATCTTAATTCGTTTGAAGATTATAAAAATTGGATGGTAAATGATTTCTTTCCATATAGAATCGAACAAGAAGAAAAGGTAATTGAGAAATACAGTAGAATTGATTTTTAATAAGAAGTCAACTTTTATGTCTTATTAGAAGGGAGAATATAATCTATGAGTGAATATTTTGTAACAGTATTTCCAAAGGAAGAAAGAGAAATGCCACAGGATTTTCCAAGTTATATCTATGACATATTAGATGAATATGAATACGAAATATTTAGTAAATAAAACATCAGAGCCGGAGCTATTGCTCCGGCAGAAAGTGAGAATTATATGATTAAATTAACAAAAGTTTTAGACCTAATAGGTATAGAAAATGTAGTTAGTATTTATCTTGGAAAAGAAAAACTTTATTTTGGTACCTGCGGTAAGGTTCCAAAAAGCATTTGGGAACATGCATATATTAAAAAAATGGACTTTGATTATAAAACCGAAAAATATAAAATAGCAATCAGATACAATTGAAGAGATGTATAAGAGGATAATGGTGCTGTATAAGTAAATATAGCACCTTATCTTAAATAGACCTTATGCCAGTTGGTATAAGGTTTTTTATTACAATTAAAAGGAAAAATTAGCTGTCGCAGACTCAAAAGTTTTATTCATATAATATATTTTTGCTTGACTCACCACGCAATGCGTGGTATAATATCTATAGAAGATAAGGAAAGGCACTCATTGAGTGAAAGGTGATTAATTATGGGACAATTTAGTTGAATTTATTCAAATACAAATACACAACTTATTGATAATAAGTATGCAGATACATACTTATTAGTGCCAAAGCCATTTCAAGAGAAATACGGTAAGGCAATTTATGAATCTTGTTATGATGGCTATGGAAATTTTGACATATATGATGTATACGAACTAATTGCAGAATGGAATAAAGAAATGATTCCGGAAATAATAAACAGAGCCAAAAACGGAACTTGGCATTGTATGATAAATGATGAAAGTATAAAAAATTTACAGGCTTATTATGAAGGGAAACAAATTAATTGTAAACTACGATGGCTCGGAATTATAATGGCTTGTCATGATCAAGATAACTTTGCACTTAAATATCCTATTAAAATTACCACTAAAAAAATAGAATATGAAAATGCATATCCTTCAAAAAGTGATCCTAATCAAGGATGGGAAATTGATAATGAAGCTGAACTAGAGGAAATAACAAACATGTAAATACGTGTTTCATTGGAAGAAAGGAAGGCAAATAAGAAATGAATATTGAAGTGAACAGTAAAAGAAGTTATTTGGGGAAAGATATTAAAGCATGGTGTATGAGTGAAACAGAAGATGCCAACGCTCTAGAAATCAAACGGAAATATTATTCGGATGAAGTCAAATTTAAGCCAAATGATAGGGTATATTATTTTGTTGACTATGTAAGCACTTCAGAGTCATATAAAGAGTGCGGAAGCCTTAATATGTGGGGATGTCACTTATATCGCGATTTAGAAAAATCACCACGAAAAGCAAACTAAACTAAGATTTACAAAGATTTTAAAAAGGAACTTATAGAGAGTGAAAGATAATTAAATATCAGAGCCGGAGCTGTTGCTCCGGCAGAAAAAAATTCGACTTTCTTTAGGGTTAGAATTGAGGTGTTTATATGACGATAAAAGCAATTAAAGAAAAGTATAAAGATTATAAGCTGCAATCAAACGAAAAGAATATGTTTACGGTTTATGATTATAATGATGGAAACGGAAAAGTAGTTATTGTTGTGAATAATTGCAAAGGATATGGCAAAACGGTTATGCAAATAGTCAGAGTATCTGATGGAGTGGAATTGTTGCTAGAAGGTTCTTGTAGACCATGTGACAACCTTGATGATGCAATTGATGTAGCTGGCGAAATGAAAAAGAAAGAAAAAATAGTAATATAGATGTGATTATGTGCATTGTTAATACATTGTATTGACAAATTATAAAGATAGAGCATATAATAATATTAAAGAAGGAGTGATAAATATGGCAAATACAAATGTTACAATGAGAATTGATGAAACATTAAAAGCACAGTTACAAGAGCTTATGTCTAGTCTTGGACTTGATATGACTACTTTCTTTACTATGGCTGCAAAACAAGCTGTGCGAGAGCAAGCATTACCATTTAAGCCTGATATGAATACTGGCATATATGGATTACAAGCTTATAAATTAGCAATGCAAAACACAAATTACAATAAAGAAGGAAAAGCTGTTATATCATCCAATGACGAATGGAAAGATGAAACCGAATGGGATGATTGGTTTGAGCAGTTGAAAAAGGAAAGAGGTATTGAATAATGAATAAGGGCGAAGTATGGTTTGTAGAGTTTCCTTTAGAAGAAGAACCTACAAGAACATTGAATAGACCTGTTATTGTTCTTGATGAAAATATTCTTGGAGTATTATCAGTTAAGATTACTAAACACAAAGCTAGAAAAACAGATCCTTACGATACACCGATTGTTTATTGGGAAGAAGCAAAGTTAAAATTAGCTTCTACAGCAAGAGTATCAAAGGTAACACTTCTTACAAAAGATAGTTTTATCTTTAAAATCGGAAGTTTACATCAAGATGATTTAAAAAGAGTTGAAGATATGTATAAAAAATTTTTAAAGGATAATGGTGCTGTATAAGTAAATATAGCACCTTATCTTAAATAGACCTTATGCCAGTTGGTATAAGGTTTTTTATTACGATTAAAAGGAAAAATCAGATTTTGCAGACTCAAAAGTTTTATTCCCATAATATATTTCGGTTTGACATACCACGCATTGCGTGGTATAATATAAGTATAGTAAGGGAGGGAACATCAATGAAAAAATATTATGAGTTGGACGAAGAATTGAGAAAGGTTTTAGACGAAGTAAGAGTGCAAATGCAAACTACCGTAATAAGTTATCCTGAAAGAAATCCTCATGACCGAGTTTGGGGAGCAAATAATTATCCGGGAAACTGTAGTGGTAAAGTTGCACTAGGTTTTGTGGACAAGCTTAGAGCAGATTCAATGTTTGAATTATGCGCAGGAAGTGGTACTAACTATGATATGTGTAAAGACTATGATATAGGCTATTGTGGAATAGACCTCAATCCCAATCCAGTACGAAATGGAATAAAACCAATGGACTTAACTGATATGACACAAGAATTTCCAGATGAAATCAGAACAGCCGATATGATTTTCAGTCATATGCCTTATCCGGGAATTAACAGAATAAAGTACTCTAATGGAGCATGGAAAGATACATCCAATTTATCTGAAAGAGATATACAGAATATGTCATTTGAAAAAGGTATGCAGGAGATTAACAAAGCTCATATGAGAGCTTATCTATCAATGAAACCCGGAGCATTTATGGTAATGCTAGTAGGGGAAATCAGAAGCAATGGTAAATTTTACAGTATGAACCAAGCACTATGTTTACCAGGAGAATTTTATCAAAGCTATGTTAAGATTCAGCATAATACATGGAGTGGTAGGCAAGGACGGACTTATGGAAATACTCAAAGAGCTTTAACTGGTCACGAAATGATAGCTGTAATAAGAAAACCCGGTGGATATGAAATCTGCTATGTAATGCCCAGACATTATGAATTAGATATACGTGATTCCAAAAATATGGCAACATGGAAAGATATTGTTACTACAACATTAAAAAATATACATGGTAACGCTTCATTGAATGATATATACAATCAACTTGAAGGACACGAAAAAACAAAATCTAATGAACACTGGAAAGAAAAAGTAAGACAAACACTACAGCGCTTAGCTAAATCTGGAGTATGTAAAAACACATCAAGGGGATATTGGTCTTTAGCAGCTTGACACAATATTATACAGTCACTTAAAGAATTGAGCAGATAGAGAAGCTGCTTAATAGGCAGCTTCTTTTATTACACGAAAAAGGGTGTAAAATATATCAAGATAAACTGAAAAAGAAGATAAAATACATCATTCACAATACACTCTATAAGGTGTATTATAATATCAGAAACAAGGAGAAAAAACAGAGAGAAAAAGGAGGACATACAGATATGGCATTTATGACAAAAGAAATCAGAGAGGGAAAAGACCTGTATGCAGCAAAGCAACATGAAAAGAATATAAGGATTGCAGTTGATAATGGTTGTCCCGAAAAACAAGCTGAGACTATTGCTAAGCTCTGTAGCGACAGACACTATATCCACACCAACAGCTCATCAGCTTTCTTAAGCGAGTCGGCTGACGGAAATAAGATAAATGAGCTATTGAGCAATCAGCTCGATATGGGGATTAACAAGTACCTTGAAGAAGCTGATTTGCCAAAGATTGATTTTACATACGATTACGACAACGACATATTAGATGATGAGACCTACGAGCTTTTTGATATGAGCTACGAAGAAGCCGAAATGCAGACTGATGATATTATGGAGCAGTACGACAAAGACATATTAGAATACATCAAGAAATTTGACGAAAAATATAAATGTCATTTCAGACCTACAGGAGTAGGAAGATTATTAGGCGAAGAAAATTTATTTGATATAAAAAGAAAATAAAATTACAGCTGACCATATCGGCAAGACGGTGGAGAAAGAGAGTATACCATGAGAACATTTTTATCAATCAAAAGCGAAGAGAACACAAAGGATAAGTACTATATCGCAGGAGTAATTAACTCTGACATGTATCCAAGCACATACGCATCAGAGACCCCGGACGCACGCATAGTGGAACTGCCTGAGCTTGATGGTAAGGGCTTTGTCGGATGCCACATTAAACTATAGGAGTCTCGGTTAGATGATTGTGTATAAAAATATTTTAACAAAGCTGTCGGAAGCTGGATACAACACAACGACAATCCGAAAAGAGAAGATTCTATCTGAATCGACCTTGACCAAAATAAGGAATAATGAGCCGATAAGGCTTGACTCATTGGAAGTAATAAGCAAGCTGACACATGAACCGGTCGAAAATTTGGTTGAGTTCAAGTAGTTCGTTCAGTTTGGCTAGATATAGAAACACTTGACAATATAGCTGATGAAGAATAAGGAGAAAGCGAGATACATATTATGTTCAAAAGATATGATGAGTTAAAAAAAGGAGATAAAATCTGGTTCTATGGATATAAAGCATTCGTAAGGGATATTAAAGAGAATGGTATCGTAAATGACAAGAATAACATAGAACATTTGGGCGAAAAAATATTTGCTTTAAACATAGGCTTTGAGCCTTCACCGGACGGTATTGAAAAAACAATATATAATAGTAATTCATTTAACTATGGAGGAGTTGCTAGTCGTACTGTAGGAATGAGAGAATAAAATGTAAGCAAATAACATACTTCACCTTGTGCCGCTAAGGCACAAGGTCTTTTTTTGTTTTAATTGTAAAGCATTTTTAATGCTGCCAAATGTTTTTTCTCTTAATTGTAAGTAGAGTTTTTCAGTTTTGTTGCGCTGCAACAAACCACATTTTAATGTGGGCAAGATACGCACTTGTAATACAAAGTGCCAAGCTTGTTAGGGGTGTCCCCTAATACCCTGTGTAACATATCATCTCCATGTTATGGAAGTTTTATGGAACTACTATGGAGATAGTATGGATATTTTATGGAACTTTTGTGGAACTCCTATGGAAGTTTCATGGATGTTTTATGGAATTTTTATGGATGTCTTGTGGATATAAGAGTAATTATATTATAGCAATAATATTGACAGTTTTATGGTATTAATATTGACATTTTATGTAAAATAGATTATAATATAATTGAACAAGAAGATATAGCCTAGTTTAAATAAGCGAGGTGTTTTATATGAGAAAAGGATTAACAACATCATTTAAAATTATTAAATTTATCTTTGATCTAATAAGAACAGCATTATATTTTGGAGTGTTATTATGCAAAGCAGCCATAATTAGCATAGGCATTTCTGGAGTAGTTTTTATGCTCTACAAACTATATCAGTTATATGTATATTTACATATAACTAAAAATTTTTTAATTCCAACAATAATAATTATATTCATAATTGTATTAATTCCTTTATGTATGATTGCATGGTTCTGGTATTATTTAGTATTAATTCTATATTACCTAATTGCTTATCTTGATTATCCATTAGATAGTGATAATGATGTACTTTTAAATATTCAAAAGTTTATGGAGAATTTAAAGTATAAACTTGTACCAGGTAAAAGAGATCAACTAGCTCAGAAATTAGGATTTAAGGACATGGCTGAATTTGAAGAGTTTGATAATTCTCTATCTGATTCTATTGGTACATACAATAAAAATGATATTGAACAATTTAGAAAAGATAATAAAAATTAATAAATAACCGGAAGGAGTATATTATGGAGTATACTGGGATTGGAGGTAGATATTTATGAAAGAAAATAAGTGTCCAAAATGTCCTGAATGTGGCAGCCCATTGATTTTATCGGTAGATACAACAGGGGTATGGAGTAGAAAAATCAAAAAAGATGGAAATCTTCACAAAGTAATCAACAAGTCTTTCGGGCAACCAAATGGAGCATCTTTCTTTGAATGTAGTAAGTATGGATGTGGATTTTCTTATGACACAGAACATGCATCACATGATGAACCTGTTCCTGAGTTAGATACGTGGATTGAGGAACATAGAAATGAAATTTGGTAAATGATGTAATTGAAAATATAAAACGAAAGATTGTTTTCAAGTTGCAAAATTAGACTAAAATGAAAAACAATTAGTGTGAAGAAAATAACCGCTGTTAGTTCACAGACCAGCGGTTATTTTCTTTGCTCATATTACTCCAAATTGTACCAATACCCATCTTCAATAACAATATAAAATTCGTTATCATATTCTGAAGTAACACCAACACTCGATCCAACATCGTCTATATTTGCAACAATTCTAAGGAAAAGTGTTTACAATTTGGGAGGTCTTTTTCTAGTTGTTTGCATAGCGTACTTTTTCCTAAACATGTCATACCCTGTATAATAATTATCTTCATATTGTTTCCTTTCCAAAAAAAACCTTCCCTTTTTATTTACAGAAAAAGGAGGGTGCGATCTTTGCATACTTATCTTCCATGGTTTGTCTCCCTTATTACGACATTGAATAACCCAGAAATATATATTTCCGGCATATTTCGCATTAATATTCTTTTTGCATATTCATTATCTTTGTTATTATCAATTATGATCCTAATCCATCTCGAATTCTGCAGATCAGTTATATTAAAGCTATTACCTGTTAACAAATGCATGAAGTCTTCAACAAGGCTGATATGCCACTCAGCGTCTGTAATATAAGTTTTCACGTAAGTATCTAGGCTCTCTTGTATTTGTACTCTTGTTATTTGTTCCATATGCTCATCCTCCATAAAGTTTGCTATTCTGTTGTCGGCAGTACCGGAAAATAGTATGCAGATATAATTCCTATATACTTGTGTCGATATAGCACTAAATTCACAAGCTGAATATCCTCAGCAGTCAATGAAAACGGTTCAGTTGTGATTTTTTGGCACACACTATCAATATATTCCTTATCAGGGCGGAAATCAATAAACCAGTATTCCTTGCATCTGACAGACTCAGCCTGCTTGCGATGCTGCACATTATATGCATTGACATCAGCAATAATGGATTTAAGCCATTTTATGAGTTTTCTCTTATCGGTAATATCCATATTAACAATCTCTGCTGACGACTTGACTGGATAATATTTTTTGTACATTCTTGAGTTGAACATTTTTGTTTTTCCTTTCTTAGATCCTGAGCTTATATTTTACCTAGATTTTCTGTGATACTGATTTTCTTTTCTGACAGCTGCTATCGCTGATGGATCTACTTTCTTTAGATACTGCAGGTATTCATTATAATCTTTTACCCCTCCACCATCAACTACAGGAGCACATGTATCACGAACTGTGTAGCCTTGCTGAGTATATTTTTCAAGATAGCCTACTACTTTTTCTCTTTTCAAGTTTCCACTATCATCCCTGATCTCTGGTTTTCCATTTAGATGTTGCTTTGCGGCCAAATCATTATCAAGACAAAAATCAATATTTCTGATGTTAGGATTTTCCTTTAAAAAGGTCCTGAGTGGATTATCTTCTACCATTCCAAGTACAAGCTTATTGCTCGTATAATCACCAGTAATGTCCATATAGCTCATACAATCAATAGAAGCTTCAAAGACCTTTAGAACATCACTCTCCTTGTTTACTATATTAACACCATAATTCTTATCATTTCCTTCAACATCGCCTTTAAACTTCTGACCGTATGCATCTCTGGTGCCATGCTTTGTAGCATACTTAATTGTTCCTGTTGCATCTCTTCCAACGAATATCAAATTATGATAATCCTTATCCTCGTACATGATCTTATTTTTTACGAAATAGTCTACCACTTCTTTTGACAGTCCTCTGGTCTTAATCAGATATGCATAAGCTATTCTATAGCTTTGTGCCCTATTAGGGAGTATAAAGTCTTTCCTGTCAGTACGGGAATTACTTACACTCTTTTGAGTCCTATACTCAGGAGATATTCCCTGCAAATTTAAAAGCTGATGTACTGCTTCTGGTACTGAATTAGCATTACCAAATTCAAGGACGAAATCTATCTGAGTACCGCCAATTCTTGTCCCAGTATTAGACCATCTATACCATGTACGATCATTATATATACGTATACTATCCATTTCTGCTAATGTATGGCATCTTCCTACCTTTTTCGGTGTATATCCCATACATGATGCCAGATGAGTCAGACTTGTTTCAAGCGCATTTGCCTTGTCTTGCTGTGTGTATTGCATATCTATCACTCCATTTCATAATAATCTTATAAATGGATACTAAAACATATTTAATACTATTTGTTATCATAGAAGTAAATACATCAAATAATTGGTGTCAAAATTGAAAAAGCAACTATATAATCCAATCTGGAATATGCTGTTGCTTTTTATACTATACTTTATAGCTGTTCAAAATTCTTTGTCTTAACGCTTCTTTATCTTCTGCACTTAGATTTGCACTAGGACTATTGTTTGATGCATCCTGCGTTTCTATAACTGAGTTTGTAGAGTCATTATTCTCATAGGATTCATTATTATTTGTTGTAGTTTTTCTTTCTGTCTGTCCTTCCGATTTACTTTCAACAGATTCCTCTATTACATCTGAGACAATCTCCATATGTGTATTATTAATTTTAGGCTGTCGATTATTTTTTCGCTTTGGACGAGGATTTGCTATATCTGTACTTTCTTCTAAAAGAATTAAATTGATAACTGCATCTCTAAAACTAACTCCGCTTGTATCCATTTCATTTATAATCAGATCAAGAGCCTGTCTGTCTCTTTTTATGTCACAGAAAAAATTCATATGAGCATCATATTTTTTTCCCTGTGACATATATTCTTTGATTTTCCTGATCAAATTAGCTTTTCTACTCATATATAATCACTCACAATTAAGATAATAAATTAGCTATGCTCTCGTATCCCAATGCATTTGCCTTAAGGTCAGTAATAAAATCCGTATTGTTAGAATTGTATTTACCAAAATTTCTAATAACCACGGAACCACCACCAATAAATATAACAGGTATAAGGTCCGTATTAATACGGTACTTTTTCAATAATGTAAATATCATATCTGAATATTTTTCAAACTCTCTCTGCATTATAGCTTCATATTGATTTTCTGGTTTTTTTGCTTTTGAGCCAGTCTGAATATAATTGATTATAGTACTTTCAGGAATTGTTGCGCATAAATCGGTTTCAACCTGCTCCTGTACTTGTCCCATTAACCACAATGAAGCCCTTGTATCAATCTTTGAGCCTTCCGCACCTGATACAACGGAACCATTATCTACCCTAATAATGTTAATTGTACCACCGCCAATATCCACCACACATACCTCTTTAGATAAGTAATCCATTATTTTAGGACTTGTCATAAACGCTGCATAACCTTGCGTATATACATTGACCTTATCCAAATATATATTATATGTATTGCCTTCATATTTAAAGTGAATTTCCTTATGTTTTAAGAGATACTTTTGAAAACCGTTTTTTTGATTTTCGTACCATCTTTGTGGAAGTCCAGTTGCAAGAGTCACATGAGCTTCCTTAAGTCCTCTCATTTTAAATTCTTTGGCAATAGCAAACAAAGTAAGTATATAATAATCATTATTTGCAGTTTTATCTGCATTATCTACATAATTAAGTTTTTCCCCATTCTCTTTAAAAATTTCACCGTTGAACTGCAATATTCCATTCAGATCATCCGGCAATGCTCTCAGCTTAGTTAATGCTGTTGGAAAGCAGGAATGTGCTGTTTTCATATTTTTATATCCATGATCTATTCCAATAACTACATTTTTTTCATTATTATCCATACAATACCTCACTTATTCATTATAGTTTTAATATCTATACTATAATGTAATACATTTAAGGTTTTTAATTGTATCCTTTTTGTCATTAATTAAAGCCATTTTCTACATATTTGAAAATGGCATTGACAGAAATGTTTTTGTATATATTATAGGTATGTAAAAAAATAAAAACCTTATGCCAATTTGACATAAGGTTAAAAATTAGTTATTTTTGCTTGCTTTCCATTGAGTAAGCAGTTTATAAATGACTTCTTCCATTTCCTCAACAGAAGTATCATCTGAGAAAAACTCTTTTTTGACTTTTTTTGTATCAATCTTTATTGCGGTTTTTTTCTTCTCTTTCGTCTCGAAAAGTATGCTTTCAACTTCATCTACTGACAATTCAGTATTATTCTGTTTATGTTCAGCAGACAGCTTTTTCAAGGCTTCTGCCTGTACTGCTGATGGTATTAATGCCTTGTCTGAATAAAAATCAAATACTATTTTCTGCTCAGATTCCTGCAAATATGATAATGGAAGTCCAACTGTAAATGTAGATAAAACTTTAAGATCTACAAGATTCATCAGTTCTGGAATCAAATTTGATAATCTGATATATCTGTTTACCTGCCTTTCAGAATCCCCAGTCTGCTCTCCTATCTCCTTTGCAGAGTTGATTTTTTCGTTAGACTTCTGTCCTTTTCTATTCATAGCATCCATTTTAATTCTATATGCATATGCTTTTTCAGATGGCAGAATTTCTTCTCTTTGTATGTTGCTGTCAACCATTATAATTGAAGCATCATCATCTGATAAGTCTCTTATTACTGCCGGAATTTTAGTAAGTCCTACTTTCTTTGCAGCGTGTGTACGTCTATGACCTGATATGATCTCAAGACCACCAGTTGCACATGGTCTACATAAAATAGGATTAATAACACCATTTTCCTTGATACTGTTTACCAGTTCATCCATATGTTCATCATCAATAACCTTGAACGGATGATTTTTAAAAGGCTGTAATAACTCTATTTCAACTTCCATAGAATCGTTAGAAGTATGTTCATCTGCTTCATTAAATACATCTTCATCACTGTTCTTAAAATCTTTTCCGAATATATCATCAATGCCTTTAAGCTCGAATTTATTTGCCGGTCTGTCTTTACTCATTATCTAAAACCTCCTCAGTTAATTTCATATATTGCTGCGCTACCTTGCATGATGGTGCATGTTTTATTACGCTTATTCCAAGAGCACTTGACTCACCAACTTTAATGCTGTTGGTGATCTTTGACTCAAAAATTCTAATAGCAGAATTTCCATAAGCATCATCAATCTTCTTACAAATATCCTTTTGGAAATTTGTTCTATTATCATACATTGTAATACATACACCTTCAATAACAAGATGATGATTTAATTTCTTTTTGATCATTGCTATAGTTCTGAAAAGTTGTTGTAATCCCTTAACACTTAAATACTGTGCACATGTTGGAATAATTACACCATCGGACGCAGTAAGTGAATTAATGGACATATTTTGCAGTGCAGGCTCACAGTCAATTAAGATATAATCGTAATCCTTATTTTCCTTAAGCTGTCTAATAAACTGACTCATTAATGTTTCCTTAGCAACCGCCTGATTCATCGTAAATTCAACACCCTGCAAGTCGCTGTTTGATGGAATATAGTCAAATCCTTCCTCATGATGGAGAAAAAATTTATCATCTAAATTTTTCTCTTCTTCATCATTCATGACGTTGATAAAGATATTTGCCAAAGTAAATTCAAAATTTTCATCAGGATCTGGATTGCCAAGTGCTACAGTCATACTATACTGTGGATCAGCATCAATCAATAATACCTTATATCCTTTTTTAACAAGTCCTGCTCCTAAGTTAATTGTAGTCGAAGTCTTACCTACTCCGCCTTTCTGGTTACAAATTGCTATACACTTCATATTGTTCCTCCTTATTCATTAATCTTGTAGCATATACCAATAGATGTTATATCCTTATCAGGACAAAGTAATAAAGGATTTATCCTATACCCATAACATCTTAATTCTTCCATTTTTTGAAGTATGTTCTGTTCCTGCAAAACCTTAATTGTATAATATACTGTTTTAATACCACATCCAAGTGTATCAGCAATATACTTTTGTGATGCATACATGCAATAGTTGGAATCAAGATTATCTATTATCCAATTTGCTATATCAAGTCTCTTATACTTAAGGTTCAACGCATTGATCATTTGTTTCAAAATAATTCGATTAAGGTCAAGTCCACCTCTATCTGTTGTATTCATTAGTACCGAATACTTTTCTCCAGTTTCAGGATGCACAAGTTTTTCAAAGCCTTTAACCTCAAAATCCATTTATTTAAGACCTCCTTCTATTTGATAAGTCTATTATAATACCAAATATTACCCATGTCAATATTTTTGACATATATAATGCAATATTTTTACTATTAGCTTGTCAAATGGTATACTTTATTTATCAATTGACTTAAAACGCTATATTTAATATACTTAAATTAGTTAGGAATTAACAAATTAGAGTATTTTAGCAAATAAGGAGAGTATAATGTATGAGTAATGATAATATAGGTAATCGAATAAAAAATGTCCGTAAAGTTCTGGCTTTGCAACAAACAGAATTTGCAAAAGAAATTGGAATATCTCAATCCACAATATCAAGTTACGAAAAAAACTTAAGGAATCCACCTGTATCAGTACTAAAGCAAATCGCTGACATATATAACATTAATCTCGACTACCTGCTAAACGATGAAGAACCTATTCTATTAAATGAAAAAGTTGAAAATCTTAAACTTCCATCAGACAAAGCTAAATTTTTTGACGAGTTCTGCAAAGTATATAATCTTGATGAATGTTCAAAAAAAATCATACAGGAATATCTATTGTTACCACAAAACCAAAGACATATAGTAAACAAATTCTTCAAAATCATAAAAGATATAAAATAGCCACAACTACCTTCTGCCATAGTTTTACCTTGTGCCAATTTGGCAGAAGGTAAATTGTTTGACAGAAACTACAAATACACTATGCTAATTATCTAAGTACACCAATACAATACTAACATCATAACCCACAATACTCTAACAGACAATAACAAGGACAGCAAAGGTAAATCAACTGGTATTCAACAAATCATCCAATCCATAAGAGATAGAAGTACTATAAAAGGTAGAATAATCCCCTTTTTCCCTAGAAGGAGTGCAAAGGACTACGTCCTCTCTTAATACAGGAGCGGAATTTTCTGGACTATCAGAATCTAAGCCTGTTTCAGCAGATTTTTTATTAATTTCATCATTATCCTGAATAGCTTCACATAACTGCTCATATGTATACTGTTCCATAAGTTTTTTGTCAGTATAAAAAGTTGATTTAGATATATTAAGTTCAGCACATATCTCTCTTTGCGTTTTTCCTTGTTCTAAAAGCTCATATATTGCCTTTAAACGTAGTTTTATTTTATATTCCTTAGTACTCTCACCTTTTGCTTCAAGCTTCTTTAAATATGCTTTTCTATCTCTTACAGACTTACGAGCAGATTTCTCACTGGATGTTATAATGCTTCTCATCTCTTTCATTTCATCAGGTTCAATGTTCAAAAACTCAACAAGTTTATTATTGGAAATTTGAAAACATTTATTATTATCATAGTACTTTTCAGCACTCGCAGTAGCCTTAACTACTTCTTTTTCATCTAATGCATATTTAAGCCTGCTATTAAGAGCAAGAGTCATATTAAGGCTTTCAGCCTTATCATTGTTGATGCACAACGCATAATATCTATACAAAAACAATATGTTTTCACGCATTCCGCTTTCTTTATCTCTATATTTAAGTAATAAATGCTCAAGGTCACTTATTCTGGCATTATAAAGAGAGTAAGGTGTATTCATAAATACAATCTTACTGCTTGCCTTATATTCTCTCTTAGGTGCCTTTTTAGTGTATTGGAAAGATGCAATATCATTCTGCATATATTCCTGCATGATTTCATAAAGTGTGTATGTATAATTAGTGTTATATGAATCCATTATAAACACTTCTGAACCTGATTTAGAGTTGATACTGCCCGGTATACGTAATACTCTTGCTGTATCTGTAACAACTGCTCTATCTGCTCCAAATTCGATTAACTGGCTGTTTAGAAACGCTTGCACCTTCTCCCATCTTGGCTGTGCATTTATATGTTCATCGATTCTCCATAGTAAATACATTCCACGACCGGAATTAACCACGTATGAAGGTGATGGAATTTTAATATCAAAATATTCACTTTCTAATTGCATAAGAATTTGAGTTTGGGTAAAATCTTTCCATTCAGACTTGTAAATATCCAGATCCACGTAAAGAAACTTTAAACGGGCAACATGCTGCTTGTCCCTGCGAATAGATTTATTGATAAATTTCATTGGATTTAATGCAAAATACAGATTATTTTCCTGACATGATGCTTTTGCAAGCTCAGATGTAGCATAATGATATGTCTGTACTCTGTAACCATGCTCAGGTGATTTAATGCTCATTCTGGCTATTTTATCATTTTCATTGTAATTTTCTTTAATAAATGCATTAAAATCCATGAATACTTCTCCTTTCTTCTGTAATAAAATAAAAAATGTGTGAAATTCAAATAAATTTACACACATTTTCTCGTTTTGCTATTGACTTATTAAATTCAATATTATAAAATAACATTGAATTTAATATTTAAATACGTATATTTAATAAATTAGCGTTATACTATACGTGAGTTTATTAATCAGTATTTATGTGTGGCATTATAATATTGCCAATATTATAATGTTGTCGGACCATTTTTTTAGCGGAAAATGTGTTCTTGTGTAAGACTAGAAGCGATGCTGGGAACATCGCTTCATTTATTTTACAAAAAAATATAAAATAAATGAATCTAGTCACTTTGTATAACAATACATGAAAATTGTAATATATTTTATTTTTTATGTCAATAATTAAATATATTTATATCCCAGTTATATTTTTCTTCTTAATTGTAATATATCAATGCTGATTTTTTAAACCATTTCAGATATATGTAAATTTTTTGTCCCAGTACTGTAGTTTGGCATATGTTTAAATCTCTCATACGCTTTCGGATCTCTATGATTTTCATACCAACTATTCACTCTGTCATTTTTTGATTTACTTAAATGGGCATTCTGCGTACTATCATTTTCAAATATAAACATATAATCAGCTCTCCTTCTAATAATCAAATCATGTTATCAATAAATGCCTTTGCAAATTTATCATTTACCTTTTTATTGCACGAAAGGTACAAAAGGTAATCAAATCCTTCTTTAAGGCTTCTATGTGGATGATATATTCTTCTGGATGTATAAGCTTCAAAAACATCACATATAGTAACAATCTGCGAAAATTCATTCAGATCTTTCATGCCTAACCCATACGGATATCCGGTACCATCACAATATTCATGGTGTTGCAGAACAATATCACGAATATTAGGTGTAATATCAAAGTTATGATCTTTTAAATACTCAATGCCATACAAAGGATGCAGCTTTATTTCATTCTTCTGCTTTAGATTGTATATTCCCTTATAATTGAGTAAATCATATGATACTTTTAATTTGCCTATATCATGCACTAAAGCCCCTTTAACCAGATCCGTTAATAAAAGCCGGTCAATGGAAAGTGTATTTGCCATATATACTGCATACATTGCAACTCGAAGCGAATGATAATAAGTTTCTTCCGAGTAGTTTTTCAGTTCAAGCATAGCAGTAATTATTGATTTATCATCAGATATTGTCTCATTAAAACAATTACATATTAGCTTATCAGTGTCCGGTGAAGGCATCACTTTCAAATTGCCTACTTTTTGGGAACACAAATATAATCACCCCTTTTTCAACATAATCCTTATCTATCTTTTATCTTTAATAGAATTTTCTTTCCGAATCCGCTTCTTTATATAATCAACAATCTCACCCTCAGACGATGATTTTACAAGCTCAGATTCAGATTTTATTGTATCTTTGCAATCGTAACCATTATGTAGGCTAGTTTTGCCAATAGTTCTCATACATTCAAGCATTTATAACACTACCTTTCATATAGCCTATTATTTTTTGTTCTCAACAATAATTCCATTACTATACTCAATATCTGATTTTATTAGGCTAGAATCTGCATTTAAAAATCCAATATCGGTCATAATTACCTTCAGCAGATATTGTTTCTGCTTAGGTGATAAATTACTGGTCATTTCTTCAATCACATCTCCAAAAGTCTTTGAATGAGCATATTCATCAAATGGAATAAGCTGTGCCGGAGATACGTTAAGACTCCACATCAGTCTAAGCAGGCTCCTAAGTCCTACAGAATTAGCTGAACTTTCAATGCGATAAATAATAGTTGCAGCCACACCGCTTAACTGGGATAATTCCGACACAGAGTATCCTTTTTTAATCCGTTCTTTCTTAAGTCTCCTGCCAATTTCCATCAGAAAATCTTCAAGCCTCTCATCACTTGTACATATGCTGTCAATCATTCTGTCATCTGTTAATTTGCTTTTCTTACCCAATCTCAAATTCACTCCTTTTACCACATAGTACTTTAATATTAGTTTGTAATATTTTGTATTACAAACGAATATTATCATTTTTTTGACATAATGTAAACACAAATAGCGATTTTTATAACTTTTTTGTATTTTTTGTCTTACCGCAGTCGATAGAATCATCTTCTACAGATAGATTTTCACTCTTTTTTGCTTCTTTTTGTCTCTCTAGTAATGTAAGGTCAATCTCCCTTTTCCTCTCTAAAAGAGCATTTAGCTTATCTTCATACTGAAAAGGCTCCGCAAACTGCTTCATATTAACTTCAAGATTTTTCTTTTCGGCATTCACTTTTTCCGTATATGTTTCTACATGGTCCTCAAAAGAAGCCAAGGCATTTTTAATACGAGTGATATTACCCTCCGCAGTACTGCTTAATTCCTTCTTATATTCATTTGCGCCTTTGATAATAATATCTGCGCCATGATCAGACATAAATTTTCTCTCAATGAAAATTTTAAATCCACATAAATCACCAATTTCCTGACGATCACCTGATTTAACAGATTTACTACAATCAATAAGATATTGTCCTGCATCCTCTTTTCCGGTGAACGTCATATTATTTACATTCCACTCAAATATATCTTCATCACCAGTTTTCGGTGCAAAAATACGTTTATAATCAGAGTTATCACGACAAGTTATATCCTTTTGCAGATTATCAAGTATCTGTTCACCTCTTTTAATCTTCTGAGGTATTCTTGTCTGAATATCAGACTGTAATCTGTAGTGATTATCGTCATAAGATCTCTTGAGCATAGTGTATTTACGCACATCATTATCTACCTGATTTTTCTCTTTAATAAGCTCATCACCAGATGCCGCCGCCATTACTTCACTGTAAGATAACTCATTCTTATCAATGTCCTCAAATTCACGATCAACAACCTGTCCATTCATTATCTGTGATATAAAATGCTGCTTATTAACAAGGATATTCCAGTTGTATGCATCAAAAGTTCCTTTTGTTACATAACGAAAAATCTCAACTTCCTTATTAAGATTGCCTTGCCGTAATATTCTACCTTCTCTTTGTTCTACATCTGCAGGTCTCCACGGTACATCAAGCTCATGCATGGCAACCATAAGCCTTTGAATATTGGTACCAGTACCCATTTTCTGAGTACTTCCGATAATAATTCGCTTAGTGCCATTTCTCAAGTCATCAAACATGGCATCACGAGCCTTATCGTTCTTTGCATCATGTATAAAGCATATTTCCTCCGCAGGAATACCTTTTTTCACAAGTTCATCTTTAATATAGTCGTATACGCTAAACTTGTCAGATGCTCCAGGTACTCCAATATCAGAAAATATTACCTGTATGCCTTCTTTTTCGTTATATACTTTAAAAACATTCTCTACACATTTATTGAGTTTGCAATCTGGTGCAGGAACAGCATCAGGATCAATAAGTCTTACATCCATTGCAAGCAGTTTACCGTCATGGCATACCTTAAGCATATTATCTTCATCAGGTGCTACATTACCATTGTGTATTGCTTCTGCCCTTTCTACGAAAGTTTCCATAACCTGCTTAACGAAATCATCCGGTTCACTCTCAACAATTGTGTACTTGCCATCCCTAAGAGTCGGAACATCAAGTTTAATCATGTCCGGTGTCTTTACATCCGCAAACTGTCTGAATAACGTGATAAGCTCCGGTGTATTAACAAACTGGGCAAATCTTGTTTTTTCTCGATACCTATTACCTTCCGGTGCAAGCTCAAGTGTAGTTTCAACTTTACCGAAGTTACTTGCCCATAAGTCAAAAGCATAAATATCACGCTCTTTTAGTGAATCAGATGCAAGGTATTTCTGCATAACATACATCTCAGCAATACTGTTACTGATAGGTGTTCCTGTTGCAAAAATAACATTACGCCCCGGTGATAATTCCTGTAAATACTGCACTTTCAGAAGCAGATCTGTCGCTTTTTTTGAACCTTGAGGATTAATGCCTGAAACTCTTGTCATTTTCGTAGTAAAGCTCAAATTCTTATAATTATGAGCTTCATCAATGAACATGCAATCAATACCAAGTTCCTCAAAATTTAAAACATCATCCTTATAATCCTCATTTTGCAGTTCTTCAAGAGCAGCTTCCATTTTCTTTTTTGTGGATTCCATCTGCTTTACAGTCCATCTCTCACCGCTCATAGATTTAAACTCTTCAATACCTGCTGAAATAAGCTCTATTTCATTCTCCATGTATTTCTGACGTCTTTCTCTGGATACACCAATTTTCTCAAACTGAGAATGTCCCATTATGATACAGTCATAATCACCAGTAGCGATTTTAGATATAAACTTTCTTCTCCTGCTCTTTTCAAAATCACGTTTTCTCGTTACAAGAAGGTTTGCAGACGGATATAGATTCATAAATTCGCTTGCCATCTGTCCTGTAAGATGATTAGGGACTACGATAATTGGTTTATTCACCATCTTAAGTCGTTTAAGTTCCATTGCAGATGCAGCCATTTCATATGTTTTTCCGGCACCTACACAATGTGCGAGTAAAGTATTACCTCCACGTATAACTCTGGCTATAGCATCCTTTTGATGAGGTCTTAATTCTATCTGTGGATTCATGCCAGGAAATGTAAGATTAGAGCCATCATATTCACGAACCTTAATTGCATTAAACAGCTCATTATACTTTCTTACATACTTTTCTCTACGTTCAGGCTCACTAAACAGCCACCCTTTGAATTTATCAGCAATAATATCTGCTTTCTCTCTGGCTGCCATAGTATTTTTCTGATCAAGAACATATTTTACCTTGCCCTCTTCGTCAGTTACTTTCTGAGTAACTCTGATTTCTCTTAAATTAAGGAGATTTTCATATATAGAAAGTCCATCCATCTCAGGTATTCCATAGACCGTTCTAGTATTGGCATTATTTGATGCATATGACTTACTCTCAATGAAATACGTATTAAGGTATGAATTATATTTAACCTTACATCTGTTTTTTTCACTCCATGTAAGCTCAAATAATTCCTCCATGTACTGCTGATAATCCTGTACATCAATCCATGATACACCGAGATTTACACGAATATCACTTGCTTCAAGATCTTTAGGAATTACAGTTTTTAATTTTTCAATATTGATATTAAAACGGCTGTCCTGTGTTCTTTCTGCAACTCGTAATTTTCTTCTGACATCACCTGATAAATATTCATCAGCAGTTACCCAACCTTCATATTTATTGTTTGGATTTTCCTTTTCTGGATCTAAATATATTTCCCCCTGTAGCTCAGTAACAATATCATCAAATCCTTTTCCGGTAAGAGACATCATATGAGCTATGTCTACATAGCCTTCCTCATTAATTACAACTGTAAGTGCTTCCATTGAAGTATCAACAGATGTAATATTAAGTACAGGCTTTATAGTTCTCTTAGTAAATATATCAGCCTTATAATATTTATCTTCTTCGCCCTGCTCAAGACTTGTAAGCAATGGCAATTCAACATCTTCGCAGAAAGCTCTGGTATTTGCATTGCTATTAATAGGACCATATTTTTTTACAAATGAATCATAGAATTCGTTAAGCTGATTCTGAATAGATTTAATACTATCCTCTGTACTATTCTCATCAAGCTCGGTTGCAATAAGTTCTCTGACTATATTTCTAATAGCACAAAGACCTTTAATTCTTTCGAGTGCAGTCTGATTAGCATCAACCTTTTCCATTGTAGAATTCACACGATAGTAAACTGTATCATCTACTACTGTATAGGTATTATTTTTTACTCCTTCCACAGCAGGAATAGTCTCTGTAGCATCTTCATCAAGTTCTTCAGAATCACTTCTTACAGCAGAAAATACATTCACAGGCAGCTTTTCAATAGCTTTTTGAAGCTGATCACTAAGGAATGTACTTTTATCTGGTGCAAGATAAACTATTGGTCTATCTTCCCCATATCTGCTTACATCCTTTTTCAATTCTCCAAGCATCATGTCAGGATTATTAATATAATAATTATTGATAACCATGCCATCTTCATATTCGCCAGTATGCACCCAGTCAGGATCACATAAAGTTAAACTGTCACGCTTTTTCAGAAAGATAATATCAGTTGTTGTTTGTGTATTTGCAGAACTTGAAAATGTATCTACTGGTAGTCTTATAGCTCCTACGAGTTCTGCCCTTTCAGCAATATATTTTCTAACATCTTCATTTGCCTTATCAAAAGTACCTGTAGATGTTATGAAACACATCAGACCGCCCGGAACAATCTTATCGAGTGTCTTTTCAAAGAAATAATCATGCACATAAAGCTTATTTTTATACTTCTTATCATGTATTTTAAAATCACCAAATGGCACATTTCCGATTGCTACATCATAAAAATTATCCATTGCTCCAACAACTTTAGATTTCTCATAAGCGGAATTTTCAATATTAGCTGTTGGATGAAGCAAATGCGCAATTTTTTGAGATACTGTATCAAGCTCAATACCATAAAGTCTGCTGTTGTCTCTTAATTCTGTAGGCATAGCACTATAAAAGTTTCCAATTCCACAGGCAGGCTCAAGTATATTACCGCCGGTAAATCCCATACGATTAAGTGCATCATATATCCCATTAATCACTTCCGGTGGAGTGTAAAATGAATCAGTAACACTTGCCCTTGCTGCTTTATATTCTGAATCCGTAAGTAAATCCTTTAAAATATCATATTCTTCCGACCATCTGCTTTTATCAAACGCATTAGATAAACCACCCCAACCAACATAATGACTAAGAATTAACTGCTCGTCCGGTGTAGCATATCTGTTTTCACTTTCAATAGTCTTTAAAGTTCTGATTGCAGCAATATTTCCCTCAAATCGTGCACGATCTGAACCGGTAGATAATGTCCATCCCTGCGGATATTTGAAGTCAACAATATCTCCTGTGATTTTTTCAGGTTCATTATCAACAGATTTATAACACTCATTCTTTTTAACCGTAATGGTATCTTCACCATCAGTAGAAGCAAGTTTTGCGTTATTATCATCAACTTCATATACCATGTAGTCTTTATCATCAGTTGCAGTATTCACAATATCAGCAACTTGAATGTTACTTTCAGGTAAATATGTTCCATCGACAATCATGCGACCTATTCTTTTTTCCACATCAGACCATGATAACAGATATTGCTTATGTCCTTCTTTGTCTTTCCAAGATACAACGATACCCTTTGCATCAGACTGAAAACCAGTATATCCGAGTTCTGTAGGAATACCTTCCCCACCAACTCCATACTCATTTTTTATTGCATCAGCTATATCTTTTGCACTAAGATTTTGTTGGTAAAAATTATAAATGCGCTGAAAACCACCTACAAAAAGACTTCCCCTATGAAGTACTCTATTTATATATTCTTCCGGAGCATATTCCTCAGTCTTAGGATGTAAATAGTCATATTTTGTATCAGAATCACCAAACTGAATAGTACCATCAGAGACATCAACACTGTCTGTATTACCATTCTCTATACTGCTGAATAATTCTAACTGAGAATATGCTACAGTGGTTGATAAATTATCTGATTCATTGCTATTTCTTCTGCTGTCATTCTCGCCTGATTCCTGATTTTTACTGTAGTCAGATAGTCCATCTGACTGTTCAGATGTTCCTTCAGATATTTCTTCTCCAGACTTATCATCAGCTCTTTCGCTTCCTTCACTCTCTTCTCTACTTCCGGCAGAAGGAGTCCTCTGCTCATGCGAAATACCATCTTGTCTCTCTGATTCTCTTCCAGATAATCCATCATTCTGCGTCCATACAGACCTGTTTTCTCGATTATTGTTTCTCTGGTCATGCTCTTTATTGGTTCTTCCACTTCCAGATATGCCATTGCTTCTTCCTTCGGCATTTTGATAACCTTCAATTCTTCTGTTGTCATTACCTGACCTTTGTCCATTAACTCTCTCATGATTCTTTTCTTCCTTTCTAACAATTTTTGCGATATGACCAAGGAATTTTTTTGCCTGTGCAGTAATGATAGGCTGCCATTCTTCAAAAAATTCTATCCTTTGATCATATGTTAATTTTGCATATTCTTTTATGATATTTTCCGAAATATCATCAATATCCTTGACATTACATCTATTACAGATAACATATGCAAGAGTATCTTCTGCCACTTCATTCATATCATTTCCTACTCTAAGAATATCACGAACATATGTTTGTGTCAAGATTTTGACCGACTTTTTAAAATTTTCTTTTTTCAAATCTTCCGGAAAAAGTGAATCATTAAGAATTAATAGAATATCATCATCACAAATCCATGAACTACGGAAAGGCTGACCTACGGTATCCTGTAGTGCAAAAAGATATTTATCTGTATTTTTAAAATTTGGTTCATCATCTATATAAATTGCAGTATGCTTTTTAGGTATTCTGCCGACTTTTTTCCAATCATCATAAAAAGCAACATATTCACTATTTTCTCTTTGAGCGAAAATAAGAATAGTGCTCTGCATTGAAAAATTAAATATATTACCCCTGGATAGGAATTTGACATAATCCATGTATTCCACAGGCTCACTTATTATATGATCTATAGCACTATTAAAAATTTCATCAGTATTTGCCATGTCAACCTCCATAAAAATTACTCGTAATTCTATAATGACACGAAAAATAGGTGTTTTGTTTTCATTTTTGTAAAAAAACGCACAATTTTGTCACATTTTTGTATCTAAAGTCCTAGTCGAAAATTTCAAAAAATAACCTTCTGCCAATTTGACAGAAGGTTACAATTAACAGATTTTATATGCTTTTATGTCTCGGACGATCATTTTCAGGCTCGTTCTGTGACCTGTTCTGTTCCTTATTTTTCGATACTTCCTGATACTTTTCAATTACAGCATTGCTAATTTTATTCCTGAAACTTGCAGTAGTAGGATAACAAATATCTTTATATTCACCATCTTTGCTATAGTTTGGCATTGAAACAAATAGTCCGTTTTCTCCATTAACAATTTTGATGTTTCCAATAACAAACTGATCATCTAACGTGACAGACGCAAGTCCAACAAGCGAATCTTTTTCCAAAGTGCCAACCCGGCAATCTGTAATCTCCGGTTCATTTTTATTGATACCATTGTATTTATCAATAATAGTACTCTCAATCTCTTTTCTAAAATCTGCTGTAATCGGATAACAGATATCCTTATACTCATTGCCATGAGAATCCGGCTCATTTCTTTTATAGTTAGGCATTGAAACAAATAAACCTTTTTCTCCCTCATAAAGCTTAATGCCTTTAATGGTAAAAGCATCTCCAAGAGTAAGAGTCGCTATTGCCTTAATTTTCGAGTTTTCATCCTCAATTTTTTTTACAGAAATATCATATTTCATATTTTTTCCTCACTTTCTGACCAAGTTTTATTGTTATAATAATTATATAAAATTATATATGTCTTTTTGACTATCTTTTTATATCTTCTTAAATGTCCGCAA